>SPJL01004042.1_pt1 | contig 23752 bp, 18 predicted proteins | sample 3741751 | NCBI WGS metagenome assembly SPJL01 (sample SAMN10925998, study PRJNA522277) | cold seep metagenome | isolation source: Elba SIP-enriched marine methane seep metagenome, extraction at timepoint T3 | place: Italy: coast of Elba, Mediterranean Sea | reverse complement strand
TCGACATAGTCGGTTTCGTCATCCTCCGCGATCATCCGTAATCTGTTCTTGCGAATTTGGACCAGACTGGCCGGATCTTTAGTCAATCCAACCACCATGGGTCCTGAGGAACCACGATCGACGAGAGAAAGAAGCTCTGGCGGCGGTCCGACCACTGGAACGAAGGGCACATTGGCAGCCTTCAATCCCCGATTAGCGAGATAGATGCAGGTTGGCGTTTTCGAAGTTCGGGATACACCGGTTAGAACAACATCCGCATTATGCAGGTTCCACAATCCTTGCCCATCATCATGCGCAAGCGCGAATTGCATGGCCTCAATACGCGAGAAATATTCCGCATCCATGGCATGCTGCCGTCCAGGCTGTCCGCGACTTACCTGACCAAGATAGCTGGAAAACGCATTCATGAAAGGATCAAGAACTGAAAGGCAGGGGATATGAAGCTTGCGGCAACTATCGACCAGATGGGCGCGCAAATCATCATCAACCATCGTGTACATAACAATACCGGGATCTCGCCGGATCGTATCGATAACTTTGTCGATTTGTGGCTTACTTCGGATCAATGACCAGATATGTTCAACTGGTTCGACATTCGCAAACTGGACAACACAGGCTCGTGCTAAGCCATGCACTGTTTCCCCGGTTGAATCAGAAACCAGATGCAAATGCAGCACCCTTGTTTCACCTGTTATGTCGGATACCTTAACCATTGTAATCCTGAACTGCCGTCTGAAGCTGTCTTTTTATACTATTGTCTTAAACAGAGTTTCGGCTTGTTGATAAGTACACGGATAACCCTCTGGAAATCCATAGGCTGTTTTATGGGATAAAGCGAACCGGTCTGACAATCCCCGAAGCCAGCAAATCTGAACAACCGTTTATCGGCTCTGGATATCATTGCCGGAATAATGGGGAATACGGGAAAAGGCATTCGTATTGATCGGTTATCCCCATTGATCTGTTATGAGGAAAGAATAGTTTAAGCCGTAATGTCAGTGGGTTGAGATGTGGTTATCCTCAAATCATCCAGAGGTTATCTGAGATACAAAGCAATCATGGGACAAGTCTGGATATGAAAAATAATCCCCATGATCCACCGTACAACAACTACTCCAATTCCTTTTTAATATTAATAAGGAAATGATATGAGGGCCGGGACACTGAGAACACATACTTCCACTTGGACAATAATTTGAGAAAATGATGAGTAACACGGACAAAAAGCTAATTAAGGTTTTGAAGGGGGAAACAGTTGATCGGCCACCGATGTGGCTGATGCGGCAAGCAGGACGCTATCTGCCAGAGTACCGTGCCATTCGGGCAGAGGTCGGTGGATTTCTTGAACTGTGTTTTGATCCGGTTCGGGCAGAAGAGGTTACCCTTCAACCGATCCGTCGATATGGTTTTGATGCGGCGATCCTGTTTTCTGACATCCTGGTTATACCCTACGCCTTGGGTCAGCCGGTTCGGTTCGTCGAGGGAGAGGGACCGAAGTTGGATCCGCTTTCGGATCGCGGTTCCATCGAAGCGTTGAACCTTAACGGCGCCGTAGAGCGGCTTTCAGCGGTGCTGGAGACGGTCCAGAGACTTTCAGGCTCCCTTCCCGCCGACACGGCTTTGATTGGCTTTGCAGGGGCTCCCTGGACGGTTGCGACTTACATGATTGAAGGGGGTTCGTCCCGCGACTTTCTCACCATAAAACGCTTTGCATTGGAACAGCCGGAGGCTTTCCAGCGGTTGATCGATATCGTGACGGAAGCGACTGAGGCTTATTTGATTGCTCAGATCAAAGCCGGGGCTGAAGCGGTTCAGATTTTTGATAGCTGGGCTGGTGTGTTGGATGAGGTTTCTTTCCGCCGTTATGCGCTTGAGCCGGCGCGAAGAATAACCAAGGCTGTCAAAGCAGTGTTTCCTGATGTTCCCGTGATTGGATTCCCCCGCGGTGCGGGGGCACTTTACGCCGATTATGCGGTGGAAACTGGCATAGACGGGATATCTCTTGATCAGACGGTACCGCTTAAATGGGCGAATTCGGCTTTGAAGGATGTCTGCGTTCAAGGGAATCTTGAACCATTGCGGCTTCTTGCAGGCGGTCCTGATGTTGAAGCGGAAACTGATCGTATCCTAAGTGCTTTTTTGGGGCGGCCCCATATTTTCAATCTCGGGCATGGGATTCACAAAGATACGGATCCGGAAACAGTGACCCGGCTCGTCGCCCGGGTGCGGGGAACGTAATAGGTCATGCAAAAACCGCCGGATCATCCGCCAATCCCGTCGCCAAAGATCGGTGTTTTGTTGATAAATCTCGGAACACCTTCTGGGACGGATTACTGGTCGATGCGCCGCTATTTGAAAGAGTTTCTCTCAGATCGACGGATCATTGAAGCGCCAAAGCTGATATGGTGGCCGATCCTGAACGGAATAATCCTGACGACCCGGCCGTCGAAGAGCGGTGCTGCTTATAAGAAGATTTGGGTCGAAGAGACGAATGAATCGCCGCTTCGAAAATTTACCAGAGATCAATCAGAAGGATTGGCAGCGCGATTAGAGGCGGATGGGGTAATCATCGATTGGGCCATGCGCTATGGTGTTCCCTCAATCGACGAGAAAATCGATGGTTTGATTGCAAAAGGCTGCCAGAAAATTTTGTTGGCAGCGCTCTATCCGCAATATAGCGCCGCAACAACTGCAACAGCATATGATACAGGATTTGATCATCTAAAAACCTTGCGGTGGCAACCGGCGGTGCGGACATTGCCGGCTTATCATGATGATCAGGCCTATATCGATACTATAGCGGCCAGTGTTGAAAAATCTCTGTCCGAGCTCGATTGGAAGCCGGAGAGAATTCTGTGCTCATTCCATGGTTTGCCGAAAGAAAATCTAACGAAGGGCGATCCTTATCATTGTCATTGTCACAAGACCGCAAGGCTGCTTCGGGATCGGTTGTCGATGGATGAGGATTATTTAATCACTGTCTTTCAATCGCGTTTTGGACCAAAAGAATGGTTGCAGCCTTATGCTGATAAGACAGTTGGTGAATTGGCACAGAATGGTGTTAAAAGGATCGCTATGCTGTCACCTGGCTTTGCGGTTGATTGTGTTGAAACATTGGAAGAAATCGCGATTGGTCTTGAAGAAACATTCGTTGAAAACGGCGGCGAACAGTTCAGCTATATCCCTTGCCTGAATGCGGAAAAATCTGGTCTGGATATGATTGAATGGCTCGTTCGACGCGAATTGGCCGGCTGGATTTAACAGGCTGGATTTAACAGGCTGGGTTTAACTGGTTGGATTTGGTTGGCGCTGAACCGAAAAAGGACATCAGCATGTATGAATGGGTGGATTGGATAAAGGCCGGGCATATCATCGCGATCATTAGTTGGATGGCAGGGTTGCTCTATTTGCCGCGGCTATTCGTCTATCACTGCGATGCAGAACCTGGTTCGGATAAAAGTGAAACCTTTAAAATCATGGAACGCCGGCTTCTTCGCGCGATTATGAATCCGGCCATGATAGTGGCTTGGATTCTCGGATTATGGCTGGCTGTTCTGATCGAACCTTGGTCAGAAGGTTGGTTTCATACCAAGCTTTTGTTGGTTATCGGCATGACGATCTCTCATATGGCGATGGCAAAGTGGCGGAAAGATTTTGAGGCGGATCGTAATATGCGGTCCCATAAGTACTTCCGCATTGCCAATGAAATTCCAACGGTTTTCATGCTGGCCATTGTCATATTGGTGGTCGTAAAACCGTTCTAGGCTATCGCTGCCAGCATTCCGTGATCCGAATGGGTGTGAAGTGCAATTCAGTGGATCGATATATGTATTTCCGGTAAATCGGCCTTTTGATACTGATTTTTAAAGTATTGTTGCTGTTTTCTTTGAATGTAATCGAACCGTGACTTGACGAGCCAAACGAAGGTGCTTATTTGTCTGGTCACCACGCGGCCAGTTCTTGGTATCGTCATTCTCTCCACAAATCCTCATTCAAAATCTCAGATCGATTGCCGATTTAAGTAAAAAGAAGAGAGGTTTTTGCGGAACCGAAGTGGTAGGGCAGTCGCCCGATCAATCCGATCATTCATATTAACTCGTCGCGCTAATGCGCCCTCGCCCAAACGGACGTCCTATGCACCTAAAAGAACTAAAACAAAAATCACCGCCGGACCTTCTTGCTTTTGCTGAAGAGCTAGAAATCGAAAATGCTTCTAATCTTCGCAAACAGGAATTGATGTTCGCCTGTTTGAAACAGCTCGCTATGAATGATGTGGCGATTTTTGGGGAAGGTGTGTTGGAAGTCCTGCAGGATGGGTTTGGATTTCTGCGGTCACCGGAAGCCAACTATCTGGCAGGACCGGATGATATTTATATCAGTCCCAGTCAGATCCGGCGTTTCGGGCTTCGAACTGGCGATACAGTTGAGGGCCAGATCCGTGCGCCCAAAGAAGGGGAGCGGTATTTCGCGCTTCTCAAAGTCAATACGGTCAATTTTGATGAGCCAGAGAAAGTCCGTCATCGGATCAATTTCGACAACCTGACGCCGCTCTATCCGAATGAGAAGCTGAAGCTGGAGCTTGAGACAAAGGCTGAGAAAAAGCCGGATATGTCGACGCGTGTCATCGACTTGATCGCGCCTCTCGGCAAGGGACAGCGGGCGTTGATCGTCGCGCCACCGCGAACCGGTAAGACGATGCTGATGCAGAATGTCGCCCATGCCATTGGTGCGAATAATCCAGAAGCCTATCTGATTGTTCTTCTGATCGATGAACGCCCGGAAGAAGTGACGGATATGCAACGCTCGGTGAAGGGGGAAGTGGTCAGCTCCACCTTCGATGAACCGGCTCAGCGCCATGTTCAGGTCGCGGAAATGGTGATTGAAAAGGCCAAGCGCCTGGTTGAGCACAAGCGGGATGTTGTCATTCTGCTAGATTCAATCACCCGCCTGGCGCGCGCCTATAACGCTGTAGTCCCAAGTTCGGGTAAAGTGTTGACCGGTGGTGTGGATGCCAACGCCTTGCAGCGCCCGAAGCGTTTCTTTGGTGCAGCGCGTAATATTGAGGAAGGCGGATCACTGTCGATCATCTCTACGGCCTTGATCGATACCGGCAGCCGAATGGACGAGGTTATCTTTGAAGAGTTCAAGGGTACCGGTAACTCGGAAATCATTCTGGATCGGAAACTTTCGGACAAACGCGTCTTCCCGGCGATTGATATCACCAAATCCGGCACGCGTAAGGAAGAGCTTCTGGTGGATCGTGGCATGCTGTCGAAGATGTGGGTGCTTCGCCGCATTCTGATGCCGATGGGTGTTACCGATGCGATGGAATTCCTGATGGACAAGCTGAAGCACTCGAAAAACAACTCGGACTTCTTCGATTCGATGAATCAATAGGGCGGACCGGGCTGTCTAAACTGTGTTTTTGAGGAGTTTTGTCGACATTCGCAGTTTTTTGACGAGAGACAGAATGAAATAGGCCTCTCAAAAATGGGTTGAGAGGCCTAATTTCTGTTCGGGCTAAGTTGCTCTATGTGTCGTAACAGAAGAGCTATGCATGAAACCTAATTCGCAAGAATTTGTTCTAGGTTTAATGCCTATTTTTGTTATGGGATCAGGATTGTAGAGCCTGTTGTCCGCCGTGCTTCAAGGTCGTCATGGGCCTGTGCTGCATCCTTTAAAGCGTAGCGCTGATTTATTTCGATTTTTAGTCCCTTGGCCTGGGCGGCGAAAAGAGCCTCTGCACTTTCGACCAAATCTTCGCGCGCGGCGGTGTAGGTCATCAAGGTCGGCCGGGTGACATAGAGGGAGCCTTTTTGCGCCAATGCTCCCAAGTTGAAATCCGTTATTGGACCGGATGCATTGCCAAAAGTAACGAACAAGCCACGTGGTCGAAGACTGTTCAACGATCCTTCTACGGTTGATGCACCAATGGAATCATAGACAACCGGTACACCAGCACCATCGGTGATCTCTTTCACGCGGGCAGCAATGTCTTCGGTTTTGTAAAGGATTGTATGGTCACAGCCATTGGCTTTCGCCAGCGCGGCTTTTTCTTCCGATCCAACAGTTCCGATTACCGTGGCGCCGATTTGTTTCAGCCATTGGCAGGCGATTAACCCAACCCCGCCGGCAGCGGCATGGAGAAGCACGGTATCGCCCGCTTGAACCGGGTAGGTCCGGCGAATGAGATACTCGACCGTCATGCCCTGAAGCATCATCGCAGCGGCTGTTTCGTCGTCGATACTGTCAGGCAGTTTGATCAATCGGTGCCAAGGCATCAGGCGTTCGGTCGCATAGGCGCCAACCGGCGGGGCGGCATAGGCAACCCTGTCCCCAACGGAAAGCTCGGTCACACCATCGCCAACGGCATCGACTATTCCAGCCGCTTCCATTCCTAAGACACTCGGGTACTCAAGCGGGTAGAGGCCGGTACGATGATAGACATCGATAAAGTTAAGGCCGCAGACTGTCTGCTTTAGCCGGACCTCACCAGGGCCGGGGTCACCGACAGTAACCTCGTCCCATTGCATTTTGTCGCTGCCGCCCGGCTCATGGAAGCGGATTGCCATTGCCATAGTTTTTTCCTCCAGTTCTCGCCCTGTATCTGTCGAGGGCGCAGCGTTGTTGCTTAGTCACTCGAAAGCTAGGGCCAGACGCGCCATCGGTCAAAAGGACAATCGGTCATAAACGCCGGTCTTTGTCGTCACATGTTAAGAGCGGCGCGTAGGTCCTCCGGACTGGTGATCGGTGGGGAGCACACTGGACCCCGACAAATATAGACCGTTGGCTTGTCATCGATCATATGCTTTCCGGAAAGAGGGGAGTTTTCCGCGATTGACTGGCCAGGCTCAATAGGGCGGATCAGCCGCTCAGCAAGGGGGACAGAGCGGGCAATTTTCATCAGCGCCTGAGTGGTTGGGTTTGATTTTGGTCCCGCAACAGCGATTTGGACACCGTTCGCGCTGAACATTGCCCCTTCGATCAAGTGGGAATAGGGGAAGAAGTTACGGGCCAATTCGCCGGAGAACGCGTGAACGATGTCTTCTGCTGTATCGGCAAAGCGTTGCTCTCCCGTCAGCCAGGCAAGTTTCGTGAATAGGGCGACCAGCTGTCCGTTGCCGGATGGGGTGGCGTTATCACTGGCGGACTTTGTCCGAATGATCAGGTCTTCTGCTTCATCCGCGGTTTGAAAGAATCCCCCGGACCTCTCATCACGGTAATGAGTGAGCAGAACAGTGGCCCATGTTGTCGCATGATTCAGATAAGCGGACTCGTCGGTGGCTTCGTGCAACGCAAGTGCTGCGCGGATCATTGCGGTATAGTCTTCAAGTGGGGCATCAATCTTGGCGGTTCCCGCACGGAAAGAATGGTGCAGCCTGTTCCCGTTTGCCATCGGGCCGGCAATGAAGTCGAAGGCTTTGCGGGCCGCTGCCAGCCAGTCCGGACGATCCAGGATTGGCGCGGCATAGGCGAGGGCAGCAATCGTCATCCCGTTCCAATCGGTGAGGACTTTGTCATCCTTCAAGGGCGGCGGTCTTAAATTTCGGCGTGCCAGAAGGGTCTCACGGCACTTGAGAAGGCGTGCTTCGGCTTCAGGACTAAGTGTGCCCTGCCAGTCGAGCCGGTTCAGAATAACTTTGCCTTCCCAATTTCCATCTGGTTCGACGTCATAAACCTTGGCGAACAGTGCGGCGTCCTCCGTTGATAGAAGGCTGTCGATCTCATCTTTCGACCAGACGTAATACTTACCTTCCTCGCCTTCACTATCGGCATCGCGGGCAGAGGCAAAGGCGCCTTCCTCGGTCACCATGTCGGAGAGAAGCCAATCGACGGTTTCCTCTGCCCTAATCCGAAACAACGGATCTTCGGTTTTCAACCAGGCAAGGACCAGTAATTCCAGCAGTTGGGCATTGTCATAGAGCATTTTTTCGAAATGCGGGATTAACCAGCGCTCGTCGACAGCATAGCGGGCAAAGCCGCCGCCCAGATGATCATAGATACCGCCTTCGCAAATTCTGCGCAGCGTAAAGAGAACTGCGTCTTGTAGGGCATTCTGGGATCGGGGGTTTTCTTTTCTAGCGCCGGCGCTCCACAACTGGCGGAGGATGGAGGCCTGGGGGAACTTCGGGGCACCGCCGATCCCGCCATTCTCCATGTCGATTGCATCTAGAATTCGAGCGACAACATCATCGGCAAATTCCTCACTAACATTGCCACCGGTCGCTGGTGTGGCGATCCGTTCTAGGCCTTCGCGCAGGGCGTCGACATTGCTGGCGATGCGATCCGGGGCATCACGATAGGTCCTTGAGACGGCTTCGAGGACATCCTTGAAACCGGCGCGGCCCCATCGAGATACAGGAGGGAAGTAGGTTCCCCCCCAGAAGGGCTCCGCATCTGTTGTTAGGAACATGGTTAGCGGCCAACCACCTTGCTCTCCAAGTAGGGCGAGGGCGGATTGATAAATCGTATCGATGTCAGGACGTTCTTCTCGGTCGACTTTAATGTTCACAAAGAGCCGGTTCATGACCTCCGCGATGGCAGGATGCTCGAAGCTCTCATGCGCCATCACATGGCACCAATGACACGCGGCGTATCCGACGGACAGCAGGATTGGCTTGCCGGTTTCTCGTGCTTCGGCCAGGGCTTCCGGACCCCAGGCCCGCCAATGGACGGGATTGTCTTCATGCTGAAGCAGATAGGGGCTGGTTTCTCGGCACAGAAGATTTTCTGCCGGCAAAGGCATTTCTCTATGTCCTTCTCATGATGTGCGGCGCGTCTACGCGTCAGGGTTTGGGAAGAAGAGGTGGCAGTGGTCTTGACTCTGTCGCTCGCTCAGATGCCTATCGGGTTTCTATGGATTATGGAGCGTTAGCGATGGGCGGCAAGACCTCAATCGAAGAAGGGGTGCTGCTGAGGAGGTCGAACTTATGAAAATCACAGTTGATATTGATTGTACGCCAGAAGAAGCCCGGCAATTTCTCGGCCTTCCTGATGTGGCGCCGATGCAGGAAGCGATGATGAAAGAAGTCCAGGATCAAATGTTGGCGAATATCCAAGCCATGGATCCGGAAACGATGATCAAGACCTGGATGCCGGTTGGGATGCAGGGACTGGAACAGTTTCAGAAAATGTTCTGGGGACAGATGACGGGCGGCGACGCCAAGGATAAGTGAGTTCCGATGTCGGGTGGTGATACGATCTTTGCGCTTTCCAGTGGGCTGGGTAAGGCGGGGGTAGCGGTTCTTCGCGTCTCTGGCCCGGGAGTGGTTGCCTGTCTGGAACAGTTGACCGGCGCGCCATTGCCGGACCCGCGCGTCGCGGCACGCCGGCGTTTCGCCGACCCGGGGAGTGGGGAGGTTATTGATCATGGCCTCGTGCTCTATTTCAAGGGACCGGCAAGCTATACTGGGGAGGATGTGATCGAGCTTCACATCCATGGCGGTCGAGCGACGGCTGAGGGGATGTTGGAGATTCTGGGTCGAATGCCTGGGTTGCGTGTTGCGGAGCCTGGGGAATTCACCCGGCGTGCTTTCTCTAACGGCAAGATGGATTTAACGGCGGTCGAAGGTCTAGCGGACCTGATTGACGCGGAAACAACCCTTCAACGCAGACAGGCTTTGCGGCAAGCCGCCGGGGCGTTGGCGGAGACGTATGAAGCCTGGGCAGACGCGATGACCCGAGTATTGGCGCATTGGGAAGCATTGATCGATTTCCCGGATGAAGATTTACCCGAAGAGATTCATATACGAAACAAATCCGAGATGTCGCGTTTGGTGGGAGAGATAACGCAACATATGGATTCAGGCCGTCAGGCTGAGCGTTTAAGGGATGGCTTGTCGGTTGCGATCTTGGGGCGGCCAAATGTCGGGAAATCGTCAATTCTTAACCGTCTTGCCGGGCGATCCGCGGCGATCGTGTCGGATCGGGCTGGGACCACACGGGATGTTGTGGCCGTCCAGATGGATTTGGAAGGGGTGCCTGTCACACTCTATGACACTGCCGGTCTTCGGGAAACGGAAGACGAGATAGAAGCGGAAGGGACCAGGCGCGCACGGGTTCAGGCGAGGGATGCAGATATCGTTGTCCTGGTTTCTGACGGGCCCGGTGAAACGGATGTCGATACTAGCCAGTTCAGCAATGTGCTGAGTGTTAGAAACAAGTCTGACTGCGGTGATGCAACAGAGGGGGAGGGGATTCTCCTGGTGTCGGCGGTCACCGGTGCTGGATTTGACCATTTCACGGATCGTTTGGTTGGTGAAGCCAGAGCCCTCGCCGGTGTAACGGAGACTCCTGTAATGACACGGGGTCGCCACAGAGATGCACTGTCGGCTGCGCTTGAGGCTTTGACACGGGCAGTTGATCAACCGGACGCGGTTTTGGCGGCTGAAGATTTGCGGGATTCAGTCCGTTGTATAGGGCGGATCACGGGGACGGTGGATGTAGAGGATCTCTTGGATGTCATTTTTCGGGAGTTTTGCATTGGGAAATGAGCAATGTTTCACGTGAAACATCGCGCCCATTACAGAGTTTCACCGTGAAATACCGGGGCTATTCTTGACCTGAAACCAGCAAATCCCTAGAGTGCGCGGCGTTTCAAGGCGCCTGGGAATGAAGGGCAAGACGATGCTTGCGAACCAAACAACAGACAAAGGCAATGATGAAATGCCAGATTGGGACGTCATTGTTATCGGCGGTGGTCATGCCGGCTGTGAGGCTGCGGCAGCATCGGCACGCACTGGTGCGCGCACACTCCTGGTCACCCACAAGCTTGATACAATTGGAGAGATGTCTTGTAACCCGGCCATCGGAGGGTTGGGCAAAGGGCATTTGGTTCGTGAGATCGATGCGCTGGATGGCATCATGGGAAAAGCCATCGATCAATCCGGCATTCAATTTCGCGTTCTAAACCGCAGCAAGGGGCCGGCTGTTCAAGGCCCCCGTGCGCAAGCGGATCGGAAGCTTTATCGCTCAGCAATTCAATCAATCTTATCGGATCAAGAGAATCTCGATATCGAAGCCTTCGCCGTCGAAGATCTCTTGATAAATGACGGTGCTGTCTGCGGCGTCGTCGATGCCGACGGTGCGGTGCGGCGAGCGGATCGGGTTATCCTGACCACTGGCACGTTTCTGCGTGGCGTGATCCACCGCGGTGATGAACGAATTCCGGCAGGCCGTCACGGCGACGCGCCGAGCATGGGCCTCTCCGATACATTGGAGCGAGCAGGCTTTGCCCTTGGGCGTTTGAAGACGGGGACTCCACCGCGACTCAACGGCGAGACGATCAATTGGTCTGTGTTGGAAGAACAGCCCGGCGATGCGGTGCCGGAACCCTTCTCGAGTATGACGACGGAGATCACAGTTCCGCAGTTGCCCTGCTATATCACCTATACAAATCCGGAAACCCATGGGGTTATCACGGAGAACCTTCAACGTTCCGCGCTTTATGGCGGCCATATCTCCGGGCGGGGACCACGATATTGCCCGTCCATTGAAGACAAAGTCGTGCGCTTCGCGGATAAGGAGCGCCATCAGATCTTTTTGGAGCCGGAAGGCCTGGATGATCCTACGGTCTATCCGAACGGTATATCGACAAGTCTGCCGGAGGATGCGCAGCGCGCCATGCTGCGCACCATTCCGGGGCTTGAAAATGTTGAGGTCATTCGCTTTGGCTATGCGATTGAGTATGATTTCATTGATCCGCGGGAATTGCGCCCGACCTTGGAAACGCGGCGGATCGCCCGTCTTTATCTCGCTGGCCAGATCAATGGCACGACGGGCTATGAAGAAGCGGCCGCGCAGGGGCTGATCGCCGGCGTGAATGCAGCCGGCGCGTCACAGGGTAGACCAGAATTTAAGTTGGACCGCGCCGATGCTTATATTGGTGTCATGATTGATGACCTTGTCACCAAAGGAGCGGATGAGCCTTACCGCATGTTCACGTCACGCGCGGAATATCGGTTGCGGCTTCGTGCAGACAATGCGGATCGCCGGCTGACCGACTATGGTATTGACGCAGGCTGTGTTGGTGAAGAGCGCAAGAACGTGTGGCAGGTTCGTGGCTCGAAACTGAAAGCGGCTGACAGATTGGTTCGCGAATTGTCAATGACGCCCTCACGCCTTGCGGAGCAGGGGTTCTCTGTCAATCAGGATGGGATTGCGCGCTCTGCCCTGGATCTCCTGGCGCTTGACGGTATCACCTTGGCCCGTCTTCAGACAATTTGGCCAGAACTGGCATCGATAGACTCTGATATTGCCGAGCAGATTGAGATAGACGCACGCTACGCAGCTTATCTTGCACGGCAGGACGCAGATATCGCCGCCTATCGTCGGGATGAGCAGCTGGCGCTGCCGGAAGACCTTGATTACGAGACGATCGGTGGGCTCTCTACAGAGATGCGGGAGCGATTGGTGACTGCGCGGCCAGTCACCCTTGGGGCTGCGGCCAGATTGCCTGGCGTCACACCAGCGGCTGTCGTTGCGTTGTTACGGCATGTGAGGCGCCGTGCGCGGCGTGCTGCATGAGTGGGGATCAAGGTCTGCAGCTGCCGGCAGACCCTTTAGCCTTCGCTGAATCTACGAATGTTTCACGTGAAACTCTCCTGCGCCTTGAACGCTATGCGGCTCTCCTGATCCGCTGGAACAAGCGGATTAACTTGGTCTCGCCGTCAACCATCCCGGAACTTTGGAGCCGGCATATGCTCGACTCCGCTCAAATTGCAGAGCATCTGCCGGAAAACGCGACGTCGTTGATTGATCTTGGCAGCGGTGCTGGTTTCCCTGGACTGGTCTTGGCGGCGCTGTGTGACACGTTGTCGGTGGTGCTTGTCGAATCAGATGGTCGAAAATCTGCTTTCTTGCGGGAGGCCGCGCGCGAAATGGGCATTTCAGATCGTGTCGAAGTGATCTCCCGTCGGATCGAAAAAATTCCTGACGACCCGCCGACAACAGTGTCGCTTCCGGCCCAGATCATCACGGCCCGCGCGCTTTCCAGCTTGTCTGACTTGCTGACCTATGTGGAGCCCTTGAGTGGATCTGAGACGATTCTTCTCTTTCTGAAGGGAAAAAGGGCTGATGAGGAATTGACGGCTGCAAATTATATATGGCATATAGATTCGCAGAAGGTAGCCAGTCGGGTTGACCCGGATGGATGCCTTCTTCGGATCAATCGTTTCTATCGAACGAAGGGAAGCCATCATGTTCGCCGACATTCCGGAGAAGATTCTGAAGCTGCGTCGTGAGGGGGGTCCCCGGGTAATTTCGATTGCCAACCAGAAAGGGGGCGTCGGAAAGACCACAACAGCAGTTAATCTGGCGACTGCATTGGCAGCCTGTGAGCGCCGTGTGCTGGTGATCGATATCGACGCGCAAGGAAATGCATCGACCGGCCTTGGAGTCGATACGAAAGCGCGGGCCGTTTCGTCCTATGATTTGTTACTATCCCGACTTCCGGCAAACCGGGCCGCGGTGCCGACGTCGATCCCTGGTCTTGATATCGTTCCGAGTTCGATAGATTTATCAGGTGCCGAAATTGAGCTCGTTGAAGCGGATCGCAGAGAGTTTCGGTTGCGAGACGCTTTTAAGGATCTGAGCGGTTATGATTATGTGCTCATCGATTGCCCGCCAGCATTGGGCCTGCTGACCTTGAATGCATTTTGTGCATCGGACGCCGTCTTGGTGCCTTTGCAATGTGAGTTCTATGCGCTTGAAGGATTGAGCCACCTTGTTCGTACGATTGAGCGGGTGAAGCGCGCATTCAATCCGTCGTTGGAGATCCAAGGCTTGGTGCTCACCATGTATGATAAGCGGAATAATCTCTCTGACATGGTTGCTGCGGATGTAAGAGATCACTTTGGCGACAAGGTCTATCAGACTGTTATTCCTCGGAATGTCCGGATTTCGGAAGCGCCGAGTTTCGGGAAGCCTGTCTTGCTCTATGACATGCAGTGCCGGGGGTCGCAGGCCTATATTCATCTTGCCAGTGAAGTATTGAAGCGTGAGCAGGGAGTAGCAGCATGACGCCGGCAGTAGAAGAAGGACGGAAACGCGGCCTCGGTCGGGGGCTTTCGGCTCTACTTGGTGAGGATGATGGCGGGTATCTGGTTGCTGGTGATGACGATTCCCGGTCTCAAAAAACCGTTCCCATAGAGTTCCTGCGCCCGAATCCTAATCAGCCTCGAAAACGTTTCGATGATGATGCGATTGAACAGCTGGTTGCATCCGTCGAGCAACAGGGGATTCTTCAACCGCTCTTAGTTCGCCGGCATCCGGAACTTGCGAATGCCTATGAGATTGTCGCAGGTGAACGTCGGTGGCGTGCGGCGCAGCGCGCGAAGCTACATGAGGTCCCAGTTGTCATTCGCGAATTGAGCGACACCGATACGCTTGAGATTGGGATCATTGAGAATATCCATCGTGAAGATCTCACGCCCTTGGAAGAAGCTGAGGGATATCAAAAGCTTATCGATGAGTTTGGCCATACCCAAGATGCAGTCGCCAAGGCGGTTGGGAAGAGTCGTAGCCATATTGCCAATATGCTCCGACTTCTCGGATTGTCTGAAGAAGTGAAGAGTATGCTGGATGACGGCCGCCTTTCAGCCGGGCACGCCCGGGCATTGCTCGGTCTACCGGCAGCTGAAGGTCTGGCGCATGAGGTCGTAAAGAAAGGCCTGTCCGTTCGGGAAACAGAACGATTGGCACAACAGTCAAAACCAGACCGGGCTAAAACCGAAGCGGGTTTGAATAAGTTGCGTAGTCAGATCTCACCCAAGGAGTCGGGTGCTGCAAAGGATCCCAATGCGGCGGCTTTGGAACACAGTCTGGCCGATGCTTTGGGCATGAAGGTGTCGATTGAGTTTAGAAGCGGCAGTGAAGCCGGTCGTCTTATCGTTGGCTTTTCTGACTTTGATCAGCTTGATCTTCTATCGGAACGTCTAGGGACAGCGCCGCGTCCTGCGGCGGTAACGACAGAAATGTAGGCACAGTATAAAACTAAAGCGAAGTCGTAAAAGTATCGTAAAATCAACAGTTTGTTCGTATATTCTAACGTCGACTCGCAGCCTTGGAACGGATCGCAATCACCGCGATGCGATGGAATGTGCGGTTGCAAATCAATGAATCGACAGCGCCGGTTCGTTTGCAATCGCCTTCTGCTTCCAACAATAGATCAAGCGCGTCTGCTAAGTTTTTCCCGGACCAACGGCGGACTTGTTCTGAGAAAGCAGCTTCCACCTTGAAAAAGACAGGTGGTCTTAAGGATTTCATGGCCGACTTCATATCGCTGCCATTCGAGATGGCTGCTTGAACCTGGCGAAGTCGTAGGCAGTGATTTGCTGCTGCTCTTATGATTGGGATTGCAGAGGTGCCGAGCGCGAATAACTGAGATATTGCCCGGTCAAGATTACCAGGGTTTCCCCCAAATGCGGCTTGCACGGCGTCATCGATGGCCGGCGCTGCACTGTCGCCAATTGCGGTGCGCACATCTTCTAGGTTTAGCTGACCATCTCGACCCGCAAAGAGGGCGAGTTTCTCAATCTCTCCGCGGCTGGAACCTCTATCTTGGCCCAGATGATCTGCAAGATAGGTGCGTGCGTCAGGATCAATACGAATATTGTCGGCGCCTAATACGCGGTCAATAAGCCCGAGAATGGCCTGTGGTCCATCCAGATAGCAGGGTATTGCCATGCCTAGTTTGGATTTCTCAACCGTTTGCCGAAGTTTTGAAGACGGGGGCAGGGACCCGGCGACCAAAATGATCAACGCATCGCCAACAGGTTGCTCCAAGAATCCACTCACGGTCGGCGCAAGACCATTGGCCGCATCGCGGATTAAAACAACCCGCTGTCCCCCCATCATTGAGATAGCGGCTGCTTCCTCGGCAAGAAGGGAGGGGGTCTCGGAAAGTCTTGCTGTAGAGATTTCAGCGACATTAAAGGGATCACCTAGATCCTCGACCACATTTTTGCCCAATAAAATCATTCGTTCTCGGGCAAGGCCGGCGTCTTCGCCATATAGAAGAACTAACCGGATCGCCGGATCTGGTTTGCGGATGAAGCCGTCCGCTGCATTTGCGCCTAATTTGGCCAACTGATCCTCGGATCAATTCAAATAAGTCAAAATACGCCGGCGGATATCAATCGCGATCTCTCGCAACGCTCTCTTTGTCGCATCTCGTTCAGCAATCAAGGTCGCATAGTCGGATTGACTGGTTGAGTAGCTTGCCGTTACCGCAACCGTGAATGACTTGTTGTACTCCTGACCGGCGAATTCAACGTCCGCACGCACCGTCAATCTTGCTCGAGTTGTTGTCGCGTCGAGCTGTGTACCAAGTTCCTGTTTATCTATTGAAATACTCGAACTTACCGAATAAAGCGCCTTCGTTCCTGAAGGTCGGATACCAAACTGATCTACCAAGAAATTTCTGAGAAGTTGCCCTTCGCGATTGGGGATTGGTAGCACGTCTATCCGTGCAAGCCTCTCATCGTGACTTGTGCCATCTGTACTATTTGTCCCATGAATAGGGGAAAATCCGCAGCTTGCCAAAAGACTGGCGGCTAACAAAAACCCGAGTGCTCTGCCAAATTTCAATCTAGATGACCACATTGACGATCCTATTAGGCACCACAATGATACGGCGTGGTTCCTTTTCCCCAATAGCACGGTGAACGTTTTCATCGGCAAGCGCTGTTTGCTCTGCCGTGGTACTGTCCGCGTCGCGCGGCAAATTGATCTTCGCGCGAAGTTTCCCGTTGACCTGAACAGCTACAGTCACTGTTTCCTCGACGACGAGCGACTCATCGGCTGACGGCCAATCCGTTGCAACAAGCATATCACCATGGCCTAACCGTTCCCAAAGCTCCTCTGTTAAGTGAGGGGCCATAGGGTTAAGCAAGCGGATTATTGTTTCAAGACCAAAGCGCCTTAGCCAAGCTGCTTCCGCATCCGTACCACTGACTTCGAAGATGCTATTTGTTAGTTCTCGAATGCGCGCAATTGCACGATTGAAGTGAAACTTCTCCAGGTCATCCGTTACACCAGCGATCGACTTATGGATAAGACGTTCGATCGAAGTCCCGGCCTCTGAAAGGCTCGTTGGTCGCGCACTATTCAGAGCTGCTATTGGCGCCGACTCATCGACATCGACAATGCTTCGCCACAAACGATTCACAAATCGCCATGCGCCTTCGACACCTGACTCTGTCCACTCCAAGTCACGATCAGGTGGACTATCAGACAACATAAAGATTCGCGCGGTATCCGCACCATAACCGTTAACGATATCAACGGGATCTACGACATTCTTACGAGATTTTGACATCTTTTCGGAGCGCCCGATTTTAACGGGCGCACCGGTATCGACATGGCTGAGGGCCCCATCATCGGAACGATTTACTTGGTTGGGAAAAAGCCAAGCCCCTTCATCGCTTCGATAGGTTTCATGACAAACCATCCCTTGCGTGAACAATCCGGCAAATGGCTCGGCAAGGTCCATGTAGCCGCACTGGCTCAACGCCCGATTAAAGAACCGAGAATAAAGAAGATGGAGAACTGCATGCTCAATACCCCCAATATACTGATCAACCGGGAGCCAGTAATCAACCGAGCTGCGACTGAACGCCTGATGATCATTATTGGCATCACAGAACCGTGCAAAATACCAAGAAGATTCGACGAAAGTATCAAAGGTGTCGGTTTCGCGCGTTCCTGGTTTCCCACATGACGGACAGGCAACGTGCTTCCAGCTCGGGTGCCGATCCAACGGATTTCCGGGTGCTTCAAAGTCTATGTCTTCAGGTAACTGTACCGGTAATTCATGCGCTGGAACTGGGACTGCGCCACAGTCATCACAATATACAATCGGTATGGGGCAACCCCAATAACGCTGGCGCGAAACTCCCCAATCACGAAGACGATAACTAATCGTCCCGTTGCCTGAACCAAGTTTCTCAAGCCGCTCTATCACCGCGCTGATACCGGCCTCAACACCGAGTCCATCCAAGAACTCCGAGTTAAACAGGGCGCCTTCGCCGGTATAGGCGTCATCAGCGATAGTAAAAGACTTAGGGTCTTCTCCCTTAGGCAAGACAACCGGAACAACATCCAGCTCGTATTTTCGCGCAAAATCCAAATCGCGCTGATCATGTGCCGGGCATCCGAAGATCGCGCCCGTGCCATATTCCATCAGGACAAAGTTTGCGACATAGATCTTGAACACGCGATCCTTGATGAAGGGGTGTTCGATTGTAAGACCAGTATCAAATCCCTTTTTCTCAGCCTTTTCGATCGCTTCTTCGCTGGTGCCCATCTGGTTGCACTCGGCGATGAATGACGCAAGTTCGGGATTTGTCCTGCCAAGTTCTTCTGCCAGGGGATGATTTGCGGCAATTGCGCAGAAAGACATTCCAAACAATGTGTCCGGCCGCGTCGTAAAAACTTCAAGTTCGTCGTCACGACCGGTAATCTTAAACCGGACCCGGGCACCTTCGGATCGACCAATCCAGTTATGCTGCATCAGCCTAACTTTGTTGGGCCAACGCTCCAATTCCTCCAGCGCCTTAAGCAAATCTTCCGCATATTCGGTGATCTTGAAGAACCATTGTGAGAGCTGCCGCTTTTCAACAACAGCACCTGTACGCCATCCCTTGCCGTCGATAACCTGTTCATTGGCGAGCACTGTCTGGTCCACTGGATCCCAATTAACCCAAGATTCCTTGCGGTAGGCCAAACCCGCCTCAAGGAAGTCCAAAAACATCTTTTGCTCGTGCTTATAATACTCAGGCTCACATGTCGCGATTTCGCGCGCCCAATCCAAAGATAGACCGAGCGTCTTAAGCTGATCGCGCATTGAGGCGATATTCTCGCGAGTCCATTTTGCCGGATGAACATTATTTTCCATCGCAGCATTCTCGGCCGGCAATCCAAAAGCATCCCAGCCCATTGGGTGGAGGACATTGTATCCCCGCGCTTTTTTGTACCTGGCTACAACGTCACCAAGCGTATAGTTACGCACATGTCCCATATGAATCCGACCGGAAGGGTAGGGAAACATTTCCAATACATAATATTTTTCACGTCCAGCGTCTTCCGACGCGCTAAACGAAGCCCCTTTTTCCCAGGCATCGCGCCATTTTGGCTCTACTTCCAGAAAATTGTACCGGCTCATACCATAGACCCCCACCGCTTTGCATACATCAAGGTCTGGGCAACATGCCTCCAGAGCCTTGCGGTCAAAGCGCTATCAATATTACTCAACCTGTGCTTGGGAAGAAATCCGCATTTGGCGCGCGCGTGTCAAAATTGAGTTTTCAAGTTTCACAGCTGTATCGTCTGGTACAGGCACATCCTGCCAGCCACCCGCAGACCGAATTTGCTTAAACATCGAAACGCGGACACCATCTGATCGAAGCTGCCGGCCAAGGATGTAAACATTGACCTTATAACGCTCGTTCGGAGCCTCCGGAAGTGCATACCACTCGGTGATAATGACACCCCCAAATGCATCTACCTGGGCCATCGGGAAAAATGAAATCGTATCCAGGGAAGCGCGCCATAGATAGCTATTGACTGCAACGCCGACCCCACCTGTATCCCCACCCCGATCAGTTCCGCCGAGCGTGAGGGAATCGCCAAAAACGCTACCTTGTTCCTGCCGGAGCCGCTCTAGGTTGTCTGGCCGGGGCGCGTTGTCACTATTCGATGAGAAATCGAGCGAGCATGCAGATAGGCCAAGAATCCCAGCAAGGATTAAAGCCGTCCTAATACCAACGAGAATTTTGCTGCCGTTCACAGATCGCAAAGCCTTATTCGGACATATGAGAGACTGATTAGCGGTTTATAGCAATTGATGCCCGCCCGCAATCATCTCCTCTAGCGGCAAAGAAAAAGGGCGGCACCGAGGTGCCACCCTTTCTCAAACAACTGACCTACTAACCGGCCAGCGGAACCTTGTATTAGAAGGTTACGCGGGTACCGATCAGGAGAACATGAGCATGGTTGCCAGCGGTGGTGCCACCAGCTTGGCCGCCGTCGTTCGACAGGTCCATGTAGTAGTAGTTGGCGTAAGCAGACATGCCTTCAGCGATCGTGAAGCTCGAACCGAGGTGCGAGATTTCAGAGCGGTCAGAAGAGCCGTTGCCATCGGTATCGTCGATACCAACTTGCCACATAGCGGAAACGCTACCTGCGCCGAAGTTGTACGAAGCACCAATGTTGAAGCCTTCACCAGCGTCACAACCAGCGACAGCTTTGTCGCAGGAGCTATCGCCATTGTTGAGGTAACCGGCAGCCAGACCGAAACCAGCGAAGCTTGCGCTTGCACCGAGCATGTAGCCACGGATCTGTTCGAGATCCTGACCGGAGTTACCAGACTGGTTGTCAGCGAAGCTCATGCCACCGTCGATTTTCAGGCCAACGCCGCCGAGGTCACCGCCCCAACCAGCTGCGATTTCGGTAGCCTTCGTGGTGCCGCCGTTATCGTTGCCTGAGATCTGCTCTTGGTCACCGGTGTCCGGGGTGTAGCTGATACCAGCCTGGAAGCCAGCGAAGTTCGGCGTGATATAACCGATCTTGTTGGCATCACTGGTCATGCCAGCAGCAGATTGGTAGTAGTGAGTTGCGGTGCTGAGACCCTGGAAGTTAACGTTACGAAGGGCGTTGTTGCCGTCCGTACCCCAGGAACCAACCTGGACGGAGTGACCAGCGGTACCGGCGACAAGGTCGATGACCGTATCTTCACCACCGAGGTAAACCCGACCGAATGAGCCGCGAACGTCGAGCCAGCTTTCGTCGAAGCCGACGTTGCCGCGCATCCAACGCCACTGGACGTTAGCGCCATACTCAAGACCGTTGTCTGCGGTGCCACGAGCGTCCCAAACGAATTCGGACTGTTGCTCGTTACCACCGATGCGGAAACCGTCACCCGCATCTTCTGCGCCGCCATCAGCGAATTGCAGTTCGTAAGCTACCGCACCCGAGAAGGTGACTTGCGGAGCTTCACCGGCGAAGGCCGAACCCGCTGCGAGCGCCGCGGCGCCGGCAATTGCGGACGTGCCGAAAAGTGCCTTTTTCATTGTATTCCTCCTGTTGCCCACCTGGGCAGAGACTTTAGATGGATCGCCCGGCCCTCGTTCCCCTATTAAAGATTTCCCAGGGACCGGGACCCAACTTCGTTTCGAAGACCATAAGCACTGCCCTAGGGCTTGATTACGCCTCCACCGAAACTTGATCTGTTTCAATCATGCCTATGACGCGGTGACAATGGGATTCTATTGTTTGAATAAGTTTCCCAGGACCCATGTGACACGCTTGCAACACTTCCGCCCATCGACTTCGTTAAATTGAAGCAATCGCCAGGAAAGCCGGGGCTGCGGTGAGCCGACAATAAAACGCGTGCGGTCATTCTATGAAGGTTTGATCACCTGCATGTTTGCCATGTCGTTTAGGAACTTATCCAAGTCGAACAAATCAGCGCGTGGAAAAGCGGCAATCAGGGCTGAGCGTCGGAACTGCTGCTTTTCCAAACACCATTGAAGAAATGGCAGAACAGTTGGTGGCACGGCAGTCGCTTTGCCGTTGGAAACCAGGACTGGCGAACCTTGATGGGCGCCGAGCTGTATTTGATCGGAAACGAGCGCGAATTCAGGGTCTTGTGCCGCTACAGGCAATGAGACACCGCCGCGTTTGTAGTGATATTCCGCTTGATAAGCGGCCATCATATCGACGAGATCGCCTCTTTGGGATAATTCACTTAAAGAATTTGCCAATTTTCCTATGTGATTGGCGAGCGCGGCGCGCCCTGCCCGCGCCGGAGGCAGATTGAGCCGAAACATGGTTTCGTTGACCGCTAGATCACTTAATGCGGATAAGAAATCCATGCCGATTACCGACGTAAGGCCGAAAGCAATGTGAACAGTGCCACCTTCCGTGTTTGCCAGGGCATCATGATACCAACCGCGCGGGATATACAACACATCTCCAGGAGACATTTCGACCTCCATCAAGATCTTACCCCGATTTTGCCGATGTTGTTCCTTAGTCACTGACGTGAAACGCGTGTGACGGATGGGGTGTGGGGCGCGGGTTTCATAGATATGCCACGTCTTTTTGCCCTCGACATGTACCGCGAAGACGTCATGGGTATCGAAATGGCTCTCAAACGCTTGGCGCTGTGGCCATGAACAGTAAAGATTTGCTTGCGCTTTACAGGAATATGCTTCCTCAAACGCATTTGCTGCGGCCCTAAGCGGCCCGGTCAGCATATCGATGTCATTTGCGACCAAGGATGCACCGCGTTCCAGCCAGTTCATGACACGCGCCGGATCCGGCCTTAGAACTGATGCACCATCCCGATCGACAGCATCTTCACAATACGTGCGGGGTGGAACCGTTTCACGATCAATCACCATCTGCAGTGAATTGGACGACCAGATACCAGTCATGTTTAGGAGATCCTGCAGGATTTCCCAATTCATCAAGCCTGCAAACTTCTCGGCACCGCCGGGAATGTGAACCGGTTTCTTATCGTAATAAGTTTCGAAAAAATCGTCTTCGGTTAGTGGATCTAAGATATCGGCGAAGCAATTTGGGTATGACGGGTGATTGCTCATTTTGAACCTTTCTATTCCGGCTCTGCTAGGCCCAAGGATCACAATCGGGATCCGAGAGATGACCTAATGCATTTTTTAAGGGGCCCAAATGTGCCTCATACTTGCGCCACTTCTCCAATGAACCGCGATAAATCGGTTGCCTGACTTGCAACCGACTGGCGGTCATAACGGTTCCTTTTTGTTGGTGAAAACTCTCCATCCTTGTCTGCCACGACAATCCCATTTTTGAGAGCAGCGGTGTAAGAGCAGACTGCGCGTTCTCCACGACCGCCTCATAATCCGCACAGAGTATTGTTGGGTCGACGTCATGCCAAAAGCGCATCAGCCGGACATATTCCTTACAATAGTGACCAATATCGCCCAAGTCCCGGTTGAATCCCAAATCTTCTGTGAAGGCCTGCGCATAGATTGAAACACAGGTATCGAGAAGACTTCGCCGGCTATGAATAATTGTTGCATTGGGAAAGATCGTTCTGATTAAGCCGGTATTAACGAAGTTGCTTGGTAGTTTGTCGACGACAAACTGCGCTTCGGGCGCTGCCTTACTGATCTCGTCCAGATAAGTGTCGGAAATCTGCTTGAAATCGTCCTCATCCATTGCCGATAGCGTCGCAGACAGGTCGCCATACTTAACGAGATATGGCTGCAATGCGCCAGGCAGCGCCATGGATTCCCCAACCCCGACGATAGCGTCATGCGCTGAAAGAATGCGCTCGAGCAACGTCGTTCCGGATCGCGGAAGACCAACGATGAAAACTGGTTTATAAGACGGATCGCCCTGACAGGTGGGCGGATTGTCTAAAAAGACCGAGATAAGCCGGTCAAATTCCGCATGTTGAGCTGACGGGCTGTAACGTCGAACGCCTCGTTCGCCAATTCGGACAGCCTCACGATGGGCTTTGCCATAAAGGGGGAAGGCTTCGTTATATCGGTTGAGCCTGTCATATCCTTTCGCGAGTCTGAAAAAGGGCATGGTTCCGATGGCATTCTTGTCTCGCGCCCATTTTTCGTAAGTGCTGAGCGCCTTTTCCAGTATTGCCTCGGATTGTGATTTCTTCGGTTCTTCTCGGGCGCTCAGCAATTCGGAAAGATCAAGCAGCGTATCGATATCCCCCGGATTGCCTTCAAGAATTTTTTGAAAGGTCGCT
>SPJL01010208.1_pt1 | contig 23809 bp, 15 predicted proteins | sample 3741751 | NCBI WGS metagenome assembly SPJL01 (sample SAMN10925998, study PRJNA522277) | cold seep metagenome | isolation source: Elba SIP-enriched marine methane seep metagenome, extraction at timepoint T3 | place: Italy: coast of Elba, Mediterranean Sea | reverse complement strand
CGATCATGGCCATACTCAGATAATCAAACTTCCGATAGCGCTCTTTGGGCTTTTTACCTCCCACTAAAAGAACCAGATAGGGAATGTTGTAAGTCGTGCCATGTGGGGCATTGATATTACTAGTGCTGGACAAATCAATACTTTCTTTTTTGATAAAGGAAAAAGCAGCATCACCCCGTTTCTCTAGAAACTCCTCCATACTGATAAAGTCATAAGGCGTATGCGTCCAATATTTCTTCATGGCTGCCTTCAGCAGTTCGTTATACTCCGCTTCGCCTTCTTCCAACACCACCAGAGTCTTGCTTTTCCAAAAAGCTTGATGAATATCATACTTGGCGGGTACAAAAGCTAGCTGTGCAGGGAGGGTAGAACTAATAGCAGTCAGTAAAAAGAGAAGGAAACCTAAATAGTATTTCATAGCCTATTGTTTTGATCAAAAGCTGATTATTGGAATCAATTCCTAAAGCATGGGATAAAGTTACAACAAGTCTGTTACAATCCTTTCTCCTTGCCCGAATTGTACACCAGATGCCTACTAAAAAGCAAATTCGGAGGGAAAAGAACATTTGTCGACCATTTCGGAACGGTAAAACAACTACGTTTAATATATTTACCAATTCAACACCATCAAAAATACGAATGCCCAATCACCCATCCATCCTCATTGTACAGGGGAGTTCCCGAAGCCATGGCAATACCCGCCTCGTCGTCGATCAACTACGCCAAGAACTCTCTGCTGATTTTGTCGACCTGTACGATCTCCAAATCGGTCCTTTCGACTATGAATTTCGCCATCGTGACGATGACTTTATGCCCCTGATGCGTGACTTTACCGCAGGTTATGATACCCTGCTCGTCGCTACTCCAGTATATTGGTACTCGATGAGTGGTATTTTGAAAGATTTCTTTGATCGCATCTCCGATCTACTAAAAATCGAAAAAGAAACAGGGCGTCTGCTAAGAGGTAAAAACCTAGCGATGTTAAGTTGTAGCGGTGCTGATGATCGCATTAGTAGTTTTAGTGATGTCTTTGTAGCCTCTGCCGATTACCTCGGAATGAATTATCTCGGCGATACTCATTGCTGGGTAGAAGAAAACGGAATCTCTCCGGCCGCCCAGCAACGCTTATCCCAATTTGCTCAGCACCTTATCCATCAAACGCAATAGCATGAGAATCTCCCAACTATTTTGCCTCCTGATACTAGGCTGTTATTTGTCTACTAGCCAAGCCCAGACCCCCATTTTCTCTGGGCAAGACATCCATCACCCCATTATCGGTCAGCAAGGCATGGTCGCCACCCAACATCCCGAAGCCACTAAGGTTGGCTTGGCGATACTCCAAAAAGGTGGAAATGCCATCGATGCTGCGGTAGCCGTGGGTTTTAGCCTCGCCGTGGTATTGCCTCGGGCTGGCAACTTGGGCGGTGGTGGCTTTATGCTCGTCTATGATGCAGCAAACGAAGCTACCCAAGCCATTAATTACCGAGAAATTGCCCCGAGTAAGGCCTCCCGTGATATGTATCTCGATGCCCAACAGGCCGTCGATAAGCGATTGATCAATTTCAGTTACCAAGCGGCAGGCGTACCCGGTACGGTGGCTGGACTAGCTCTGGCCTTGGAAAAATACGGTAGCCTCTCTCTCGCAGAAGTGATCCAGCCCGCCATTGAATTGGCCGAAAACGGTTTCCCCATCACCCACGATTTGGCGCGGCTGTTGCGCTATTACGAAAGTCGGCTACGGAGTTGGCCCACTACGGCGGCGATATTTTTCCCCGGTGAAGGACAGTTTTATGAGGCAGGAGACACCCTCCGTCAACCCGATTTGGCTTGGAGTCTTCGACAAATAGCCGAAGGAGGTGCTAAAGCATTTTACCAAGGAGCGATTGCGAAAAAACTGAGTAAGGATATGAAGGCCAATGATGGCTTGATCGACGGGAAGGATTTGAAAAATTATCGGGCGGAGCTGATGGAGCCACAGTGGGGAACTTACCGAGGCTATCAAATCGCCTCGATGCCGCCGCCGAGTTCGGGAGGCGTACACCTGATTCAGATGCTCAATATTTTGGAGCAATTTCCCTTGGGTTATTCGGGACATAATTCGGCGGAGACCATTCATTTGATGGCCGAGACCATGAAGTTGGCCTATGCCGATCGTAGCGCTCACTTGGGAGACCCCAACTTCTGGGAAGTGCCAGATGAAGGCTTGACCTCAAAGGCCTATGCGGACCATTTGCGCAAGCAAATTAATCGTTTTCAAACCCGCCCCTCAGAAGAAATAGCTCCGGGCAAACCTCAGGATTACGAGAGCGAAGAAACTACCCATTTTACGGTGGCGGATGCTCAAGGCAATGTGGTGAGTAATACCTATACCCTCAATTTTAGTTTTGGCTCGGGAATCGTGGCAGCAGGTACGGGAATTTTACTCAATAATGAAATGAGTGATTTTTCTGCCAAGCCCGGAGAACCCAATGATTATGGCCTGATTGGTGGCGATGCCAATGCCGTAGCTCCGGGCAAACGCCCCTTGAGTTCAATGACGCCCACCTTGGTGCTTAAAGATGGCAAAGTCTTTTTGGCCACGGGTACTCCCGGTGGTAGCCGGATCATTACGTCGGTACTTCAAATCCTTCTCAACGTCATTGATCACGGAATGAATATTGCGGATGCTAGTCATGCGCCACGGGTACATCATCAGTGGTATCCCGATGTATTGTTTTTGGAAAAAGGCATTGGCTACGATACGCGTGTTTTACTTTCTCAAAAGAACCATCAACTGCAATGGCGTAATGCGATGGGAAGTACGCAAAGTATTATGCTCAAGGACGGCTTGCTCTACGGAGCCTCCGATCCACGTCGACCAGATGGAACTACTTTGGGTTTTTAAACGACTACAAAATAGATACGAAGCATGAAAAAGATAGATGATAAGATTATCGAGATTAGTGAGAAATTACAGCAAAAGGAAAAAATTCTCATTCACCTGCGGAATTTGGAGGCCGATATCCAACATCAAGAAAGTCTGATCTTTCAGCTCGAACAACAATTGCATAAGGAGGAACGCGATGTCCAACAATTGGAAGCACTCAATTGGTATTCCCTGTTTCAGACCTTATTGGGTAATCGCGAGCAACAGATGGAAAAGGAGCGACAGGAATATCTCCAGGCCATCGTACGCCACAAGGGCGCAAAGGAAACTTTGAAAGGTTTGCGGGAAGATTACGCTTTGGTAGAGCGGATGATTAGTGGAAAATTTGCCCTCGAACGTCAGATGGCTAAATTGCTAAAAGACAAACAGAAAAGACTTGCTTCTCACCGTGATCCGCTTTATCGGGAAGTCTATGAATTGGGCGATCGACTGGCTAGCCATCGGGTAAAAATTGAGGAAATCCGTCAGGCGATTAAGGAGGGGGAGAAGGTGAAAAACATTCAGCACAAGATTCAAAAAGACTTGGACGACCTTCAGCGATGGGGTGGTGGGCAAGGATATCATATTGATTATCAAGGCCGTTCGAAAGCCAAGCGGATCGAGCAGAACAGCTACCGGGCCCAATCCGGGATGCAGCGTTTTCGCGAAGAGTTAAAAGACCTCCACGATCATTTTGAAGTCGATTATCAGGGACAAGTTGAAAGTATCGAAGACTTTTTACGTCAGTTTGTCGACTGTCTCATCACGGATTGGGTGATTCCTCGTGAAGTCCAGCATTCCCTACATTTGGTGAGTAATGTACTCGATAAAATTCAGCTCATCATCGGCATGTTGCTAGTGGAGATTGAAAAAACGGAAGGTTATATTCAACTCGAAGAGCAGGAACGCAAAGAACTAATCGTTAAAATTGTTGCTGCTCAGCAGGCCGATGATGATGCCGATGCCTAGAATTTCCAGTCCAAGCGCAAGGTCCCATTGATCGGAGCCTCCAAAAGGCCGGGGCGGAGCGTATATTCTTCGTTGAAGATATTTTTACCCAAAAAAGAAAGCTTTACTCCCGGTCGCAATTCATAAGCCAATCGTACATTGAAAGTCTTATAGCCTCGATTGTTTTTCGCCCGATATTCCTCCAATTGAGAAGGCAAAAGGGAAAAGACCCAATCAATGGCCTCGATATGACTGGCATAATTGCCCGCCAAGGCCAGAGAGAACTTTTTCCATTGGACTTCTACGTCGAACTTAAACTGATGCTTGGAACGATATTTCAATACGTTGAAATCAGCAGAGCTACCGCGAGCATTGCGCTGCCCCAAAGTGATGGTGTCGGGCAGTGGGTATTGAATGTCTTTTCCACTCAGATCAAAGTCTTTAAACTGAGGATCGATATAGGTGTATCCCACAATCAGATTGGTCTCTAATCCCGCAATTTTTCCCTGCCCTCCAATACTCAGATCAATCCCACGAATGCGCGTATCTCCTACATTGGAGGATTTGAAAATGGGTTCGATGATCACCTCATTGTCCACCACATCAAAACGGATTTCCTGTAGTTCGAACTCCATCATATCCGTATATTCCGATTGGAATAAGGACAGATCGACAAAGCCATTGAGCCCTTGAATCTTAAAACCTTGCTTGATCCCCAACTCGACAGTCCAACCGGTTTCGGAGGTCAAAGTCGGATTAGGTGTAATATTCAAACTTCCCGCTTGAGTAGAGATAAACTTCTCGGCCAAGGTTGGAAACCGATAGCCTTGCCCCCAAGAGGCCCGGAGGAAGCTATACTTCGCCAATTGATAATTTAGACCCAAACGGAATACTGGGCGAGATTCCACACTTCGCCCTGCCGCAAATCGCTGCTCCAATACCTGAACCGAATCGGGGCTGTTGATCTCATTGCGTTCGTAGCGCAGTCCTGCCGATATATTAAGCTTGTTAAAAAACTTCTTGTCCAATTGTAAATAAGCCGCAGTATTGTCGATCGTATAAGTGGTATCACCATACAATTGAGCCTGACTAAAAGCACGGCTCCCTACCAGCCCTGCGGTGAGGACCAGATCGGATTCCGTAAAATTCCGCTGAAATTGATACTCACCATAAATGAGTTGGGAGGCATTGTCCTGATTATTACTCACCACATTCTCAATGCTGTAATAACGGCCTTGCAACTTATGTCGATTACCCGATTTATCAAAATAGGTAAGAAAGGGATCTAGGGTAAAACGAAAGCGTTGACGATCACTAAAGGTGGTAGAATCTCCCACAAAGCTCCCGCAGGCACATTCCGTATTTTGCCAATAGAAGTAGTTTTGGCTTTCTCCGACATTAAAATTGCCCGACAAGCCTGCCGACAATCGATCAGAAAAACGGTAGCGGGTATTAAAGTTAAAGCGACCGTAACGATCGTTGGTGGTTTGGCGGAAGCTTTCGAAATCGTAGGCATAGGCCCCGAGTACGAGGTCGAATTTATCAAATTTTTGTCGGTGGGCCAGACTTAATCCGCGTTGAAAAGGGGGACTGCTCCACCATTTTTTACCCTCGTCACTGGGAGCACCGTAGAGCGTATAAAAGGCGGCTACTTTAGTCTCTGGTTCCGATTTGGCGTAGGCCGTTCGGATATTGATGATGCCGTTCATGGCCGAGGAGCCGTAGAGGGCGGAGGCGGCTCCTTTGATGACTTCTATCTGTTCGATATTCTCCACCGGGATGTCCACCCAGTTGGGTGAACCGGCGTCGGTTTGTAGGGCTGGAATATCATCGATGAGGAGTAGGACTCGGCTTCCGGCTCCATAGGCCCAGCCCGAGCCTCCTCGGATATTGGCTTGGCCATCGGCGATACTGACACCGGGCACCTTGCTGAGGATATCATCGGCACGGGTGCTATTGGTCGCTTCCAATAGTCGTGGTTGGATGACTTCCATCGAGACCGTTACTTCACCCAAGGGTTTGGAAAACTTACCACTAGTGACGGTGGCGGTTTCGAGTAGGGTAGCTGAGCTCTTTAATTGGAAATTGTATTCGCGGCGTTCTCCCGCTGTGATTTCCACGTTTTGCTGGATTTCTTCATAGCCCAGATAGCTGATTACTAGATTTTGGGGACCGGCCTGGTAGTCAAATTCGTATTTCCCATCCAAGTCGGTGATCACTCCAAGATCGCCAATGCGGAGGGTAGCACTCAGGAGGGCTTCTCCGGTTTCGACATCAGTTACCTGGCCAAAGATTGTTCCTTTTTGAGTTAAACCTTTGTTGGTGATAAATAGTGATAAAATGCTGATCAATAGTAGTTTAGTGGCGTTTGTCTTCATCATAAAACACGTTTAATAATGCTATTAATAAGCAGTTCCGGGAGTATCAACAGGAATTGTATAGTGCGGGATATTTGCTTTCCCAAGGTATAAATTGTCGGGAAAATCGGCTGCAAAATAGAACATACGAATCGAATTTATGGTAGATTTTTTACATTTTTAGATAAAATTAATAGTCCGCCACACAACGGAATGCACTTTTAGGCCGTTATGCCTGCGGTTGGAATCCCAGCCCGCTTTCCTGTGAATTTAATTTTAGCCACCCGGCGCTAGTTGGGCCTTCATAATTCGTACTTTTGCTAATTTGGCTTATCTTGCGTCGGAAAATTACTTCTACGCGGCTAACCTATTTTTTACTTTACATCAATTAAAATAGCCTTTCATGAAAAAATTATTACCGCTTCTTTTATTTTTTATCGGTTTAGCGAATACGCCTTCCATGGCCCAGTGTGTGCCCGACAAAAGCCTTTTTGATACTCACGTTCCCCCCAATTATTTGTTTCCTGCTCCATATGATGAAGATACCCAGATGGGTGGCTTTGAGGATACAGCCTGTACGGGAAGATTCTACGAAACGGTATTGAATTTTGTCATTCCTCGTGAAGTGGAAGTAAGTGCAGGAACCTTCCTCCCAGTGGTTAATATCACCGTTGATGAGGTGACGGGTTTGCCTGATGGCCTAAGTTACCAATGTACTCCTAGCGATTGTATTTTTGAACCTTCTGATACGGTTGCTTGTGTTTTAATTTCTGGTACTATCGATGCTGCTGTTACGGCTGGTAATTTTGATTTGGGAATCGAAGGGAATGCTAATGTTGGTTTCCCCGTACCATTAGGAACGTTGATCGCTGCCGGTGGTGGTGGATCTTACTTCATTACCGTAGTTGAGGTTGGTGGCCCTGAATGTATCGGGGTAGCGACTGAAAATCTCCTAGCGGAAAAGGTACGAATCACTAGTAATCCTAACCCTTTTAGCTACTTCACCAATATCGAGATTAACTCGGATATCAGCGATGATTTTGAATTCCGGGTAGTTAACGCCCTCGGTGCCACTGTTCACCAACGCGAAGTGCGTATCGACCGTGGTGCTAACCAAATTAACTTTGACGGTAGCGAGCTGGCAGAAGGACTTTATGTCTATATTCTCAGCAATGCTTCTGGGCAAGTTAGTGGTAAATTAATGCTCAACCGCTAATTCCACTTTGCCAAAAAAACGTCCGGCTACTTGGCTAGTCGGACGTTTTTTCCTACTTTTGGATGCCTTCGGGCATTTCCCACACCAACTCAGAACGAGTTTTCTTTCCGTGAATCTGTTTTATTGAGACACCTCCAACCTTACCCTGAATCCAAGGGAGTCGGGGTGATCAACCTATTGTTTTTTTGTTTATCAAAAACCAGATTCTTATGAAGCAAACTGTTTTACCCTCCTTTTTTATCTTACTTTTTTGGAGCTTATCCAGCTCTTTTGCCCAAGCCCAATGCCCCGGTTGCCAAGTAGCAGTGCCCGGTGGAATCGCTGAAGATACCATCTTCCTAGCCCCGATTCCAGATGGCCGTAGCGGCGAAGCCTATAGCGAAGACATTAGTTTTCGACTCCCCAAAACTACCACTCCCGTTAGCCAAGGCGATCCTGATGTACCGCCCAACTTGCCGATCAATGAGATCGTAATTTCGTCGATTGGCAATCTGCCTCCCGGCATTACCTGGGAAGCCAATAGCAGTTCCTATACCCCCGGCGATGATCCCGATGGCTGTATCAGACTATGTGGAACCCCACTGGTTTCAGGATGGTACACCTTGGAAGTAAACCTTACTGCTACCGTGATCGTGGTGAGTCAGGAGACCTCTTTTCCACTCGAAATGTATATTGCTCCGCCTGTTTCCACCAACGATGGCTTTAGCATGACTAATACCGAGGGATGTGGCTCCGTAGAAGTTTCTTTTAATAATAATATCCCCAGCAATGGCGAAGATGGATATGCTTATTTTTGGGACTTTGGAAATGGGAATACTTCTACAGATGAAAATCCAAGCAATCAAGTTTATGATACTCCCGGTACCTATGTGGTCAATTATACCGCCACGGTAGACACCACTGGTTTTATCTTAACCAATGTGACGCTATTGGAAAGTGGATGTCAAGATATTTTGGGAGCAGCGCCGGATATTCTAATCAAGATTCGACGGTCTAATGGGACTTTGATTTATCAGTCACCCAGGGTTAATAATACTTTTCCTCCGATTTCCTATCCGGTCACTATTCCTTTGGATGACGGAGGCTATATCGTGGAAGCCATCGATGAGGATAGTGGCCTGGGTGGTGCAGATGATGTATGTGCTTATCTGAATTTTAATCGCTTATCAGATGGTATCCAAATTGGCCCTGATTTTCGCTTACAATTGGAAATTATTAACCCTTTGACGACGCTTTCTTTTACGGATACGGTAGTCGTTCACCCTACGCCAGATGCTCCGAATGTCGCAGCTTCTCGGACGGCTGTTTGCCCCGGTGATAGTGCGCTCTTGGCTTCTTCCTATATGAATGGCAATCAATGGTATTTTAATGGGGAATTGATCCAGGGAGCGACTTCTCGCAGCTATTTTGCCAGCCAAGCAGGAGATTATCAAGTGGGTTATACCAATGAATTTGGTTGTGAAAGCCTCTCCGAACCTACTTTTTTCGAACTCTACGATCAACCTGATGCCCCTGAAATCGTCACCAATGGCAGCAGTGTGATTTGTGAAGGAGAAACAACGGCCTTAGGTTCGTCTTATACCGATGGCAACCAATGGTATTTGGACGGCGCTCCGTTGGCCGATGGAACAGATAATAGCTACACCGCAATGATGTCGGGTGCCTATACCGTAATCCACACCGATGACAATGCCTGTGTCTCTCCGGCTTCTGAAGTCTTTACGCTCTTAGTGAATGAGCTACCAGCCATCCCGACCTTTGAGAATCAAAATAATTTGCTATCCCTGTTGGGGGAGGTGGTATTACCCACCAATTACTCCCTACAATGGCAACTCGATGGTCAGGATTTGGCGGGTGAGACTTCTACTAGTCTTTGCATTTCTGGTGATGGTAACTATACCTTGATCGTAGTGGATGAGGATAGCGATTGTAGTCAAAGCTATAGCGCAGAGGCATTGTATGATTCTGAGCTGAGCTGTATCGTTGGGGTAAATGTGCCACAAAGTTTTGCAGTGCAATTGGCTCCCAATCCAGTAAGTAATTGGTTGCGTTTGGACCTATCCCTGACTGAATCGAAGCGGGTAGGGGCCAGTCTTTTTGATTTAAGAGGGCAACAATTGTCCACTTGGACTTGAGGACAGCAGAGCGGAGCTTTCCGCGAGCAGTTGGATTTATCGGCCTTAGTATCGGGAATGTATATCTTACAATTAGAAGTAGGGGAGGAGGTACAACGCGTTAAGGTGATGAAGCATTAAATTCCGCTAAAGAAAAGAGAGTTAGGAAACTTAAGTTACAACAATGGCCGGCCCGAAATCTCGGACCGGCCATGTTTTTTATTATCAAAAAAGCTTTTTTCTAATTACAACCTAAATCAATTCTCGATTGAGGATCATTGACTGGGAAACAGTTGCCAGTAGGCAGACTCTCCGGCACATAGCGGTCCAAATCTGGATCGTACAAACCATTTTCGAGGAAAGCCACTAAAAGATCAACTTCTTCCTCCGACAAATTGAGCGGTTGGAAAAGAGGATCAATTTTATCCGTCGGAACGCGATTATTTTCGACTACTGCTAGGTTCTTGTATTCCACCACATCGCGGATGCTTCGGAAGCTACTTCCGTGTCCAAAAAACGGCGAATCCTTGAGGTTATAAAGTTGAGGTGTCTTGAATTGGTAGTTTTCACTTTCATCCTTGGTAAAACCACCACGACCCAAATTAGCGGCATCGTCTTCTACTGTTCCAAAGGTCTCTTCGGGACAATCAATCAGGTCGTTCATTCCCAAGGCGTGGAAATCCATATTGTTTAGAGCAGGGCCACTGTGACAAGAATTACATTTTGCTTTGCCAAAAAACAAGAGGGCACCGCCCTTCTCTTCATCGGTCATGGCTTCCTTATCTCCAGCCAACCACCGTTGGAAAGGAGCTTTATTGGCCATTAAGGTTCTTTCATAAGCCGCAATAGCTTGGCCGAGGTATTCTTGCTCGTAGCGTTCCTCAAGCGGGATATCGCTAAAGGCTTGGTCAAATAAGCTTGGATAATTGGTGCCACTCAATACGGTACTATCAATGGCGAGGCGGTGTACGTCCAAACCAGCAATGGCCTGAGTTTCTACCCCTTCGTAACCCAACTTATTGGTTTCTTTAGGCGTGTAAGGTGCCCATTCCGTCTCGGTTCCTACATTAGGGCCTGTGGCGCCAAATTGCCCATTCCAAAGCATTACGATTTGGTAGGCGCTATTGAGCGTGGTAGGGCTACGGAGTGGTTGAACATCGAGTTCGTCTTCTGCGTATTCGGTAGCGGCGATTCGAGTGAGGCCGTTATTAGCAAAGCCGTGGCCACCATCAGAGATTCCTTGGAAGCGACCGGCTTGGAAGCCTGCTTCGGCGTGGTGGCAAGAGGCACAGGAGTAAGTGCCTTTGCCGATATCCTGCTTTGGCGCGATTGCTAATCCAGTTTCGTGATAAAGCATTTGCCCTAAGGCTACTTTTTCGGCGGTGAGTGGATTCTTAGGGTCTTGAGGAATAGCACTAAAGTTACTGGCTTCCGGCAACACAAAGAGGTCCATACCATCTATCCCTCCCTGATCACTAAGGAGGTTTTCCAAGGCCACATCTAGGGCGTCATTTTGCTCGTCATCATTCTTACAAGAGGAGAAGCAGAGTACTCCGAGTAAGAACAGAGAGCATAATTTAATTGCTTTCATGATTTTTTATAATGTTTTTAGGGGTGAGGAATTAGGTATCAAATTGCAAAAATTACCCCAAAAATGTCTTTTCTATGACATTTATTGCCCCATAAAGGCAAAAAAAGTGGGATAAATACCATTTTTGATATTTATTCCACTGATTATGAGCGTTTAAGGAGAGTGACTAAGTCAACAAACCGTTTTCATCCAAATACTTTATAAAGTGCGCCCGTAGCGATTTTTGGAAATTGCTAATCAATTGGCCCTCTTTACGTTGAAATCCATCACTAGCATTGGCCACGGCCTCTAAAACTTCCACCAGATAAGCGTAATCGGGGTGGGGCCCATTCTCCTTGAGCGTTTCGAGGGCCTTATTATAAGTATCCATCAAGGCATTGCCCTTTTTTCTCTCATAATTGAAGGACCACTGGATTTCCTTACCACTTGGATGGTCCAGCAGAAACTTTTGAAGGGTATCAACTTCTTCTTCCTGAATCATACCATCCGCTATGGCTACTGCGTAGATCAACTCTCCAAAGGCATCGTTTAAACGGGTTTGACTTACCATTTGTGCTGTTTAATTCTAAGTTATGGACAATCTTGCTGCCCCCCAACTGAGTTATTTAATAATCTCTAATTGCTGAACGCCCAATTTGAGCCCATGTTGGTTACGAGCCAAAACGATGTAAATACCATTTTTTAACTCACTCAAATCTTGATCAAAGCCGTAAGCGCCTGCTCCTAAGTCTTCCTGCCAAGCAGCTACTTGACGTCCACTGATGTCATATACCTCAAATTGTAAGGTCTCCGAACTTTCTAATTCTCCTTGGATAAGGATTTGACCAGTGCTGGGGTTAGGAGAAATCTCAAAAGCGCTTGCTTCAACTACGGGGTTCTCCGTATTCACCATAAAAATCGGACCAACGGCATAGGCATATTCTCCCGGAATCAAAGAATCGATTTCCATGATACCTCGGCCATCCGCATTATTACCTAAAATGTCTTTAGTATAAAAAGGATACTCAACCCATTCTACCGAGGCATCAGGGCGGTAAGCGATAATCAAACTATCCTCCGAAGCATTGGCTAGGTCGTATTCCCAACCCGTAACAGGGTCATTCGCATTGTAGAAAAGAGAAGTACTCGCTTTAAAACCTTCGGGGAATTGTCCATCAATCCGCCAAAAGCGCCGTGCGGAGGTCCGAGAATTGGGAGAAGCGGTATCATCCGCACCAAACCAGTGGTAATTCATAAAAATATCGCTGGGCTGATCCACTTGTTCGATTTCGAGGATCATTCCGATATAAGGCATAGAAAGCGTACCCGTTTCGGTAACGCGTTCATGTCCGGTGAAATGAGCTAAAAGGAGTTTTATATCTTCATTAATCAAGTAAAAAGCAGGTTCAAAGGGTAAAGTCACCTGGTCATTGCTATACCGCCCATCGGCCATTACGGTACGAACTTCGCGTTGGTTACCGCTAAAATCATAAAAGGCAATTTCAAGGGGTACATTGGTGTGATAATCAGGAGCACCACGCAAGCCTTGCTCAATATATACTTGAACATCAAAGTCGCTACCATTGGGACTTACAATCAGGGAATCAACGGCATAGCCAACATATCCGGGAGAGAAAATCCAATCGTTGAAGTAAGAAGAGAGATCGTAGCCCGTAAGTGCAGAGAGTCGATCCCTGAAATTTTCAGCATCGGTAGCAGTATAGGGCGCTTCTTCCAAAAATGCGGTCATTCCCGAACGGAAGAGGGAATCGCCTAAATAGCCCCGTAGGTTGTGGATCATCGAAGCGCCGCGATAGTAGGTATGATCACTGTAAGTATTTTCATAAGTCATCCCCGAAAGTGCTAGATAACCTTCTCGTACGTGTAGGTCACGGATCAATTCGAAGTGGTTGGTCATGACCTGATCGAGAAATTCCTCCCGCCCAAAGGTATATTCGGTGAAAAGATGGGCGCTGTATTCCGCATTTCCCTCCTTAAACCACATATCCGAAGGATGATTAGGGCTGATGACGTTACCCCACCAGTGGTGAGCCAACTCGTGAGCCATTAAGCGGTTGTTAGGTAGAGTCGGACCAGTTGTACTAGCAAAATCAGGATAAGCAATCAAGGTGGCATGTTCCATTGCTCCCACATTGGTATTTACAAAGCCCACTTGACCCCAAGAATAGGGACCAAACCAATGTTCTAAGGCATCAATACAATCGCCGAGATAGATAAAGGTCTCTTTCATGGCGGTGGTATCTTCGGCTTTACCCAACAAATAGGTAGGTACATCACCAAAAGCACCAGCATGCACTCCTTTGAGCTCTTCATAGTCAGAAATCGCAATTCCTACCAGATAGGTGGGTAATAATTGATCCATCCGATAACTCCGCTTGCGTTTATTGGAAGAAATGGTCTCTTCCCCTTGGAAGACTCCAATGGCATAACCGCGTTGATTGCCGGTGGTGGTTAAATGGATATCATAGGTGGCGCGTTCCACAAAGTTGTCAAAACAGGGGAACCAACTACGACCAAAGTTATAAGGATTAGAGGTGAGCCCGATCCCTAGGTTATAACCGTAATCGGGAGTGAAGTCCAAGCCGCCAAAGCCACTATCATCGGTGGTGGGAAGGCCGGCATATGAAACCGAAACCGTCATGGTATCTCCGGGATTGATAGGACTATCAAAATTTACGATCAAGAAACGGCCATCAAAGCTATAATCGGCATCAGTTCCATCCAATAGAACCTGATTGACGTTGTGATCGAGCAAGTCGAGGGTCATTTCATTGACATTATTCATTTTGGGCGTAAAGCGAATTTCGCAGGTACTCTGAATAACGCCAGTCCAGAAGTTGAGCACTTCTAGGTCAATATCGTAGTGGAGGATATCAATGGTATCGCTGCGTTCTTCCCCTTGCACGATGGCTTGCTGCTCCTCAGGGCTGAGTGGGACCATATGTCCATGAAGCGAGGCATAATGACAACCGTGTAATTCCGGTTGAGCTAGGGTAGTGTAGGGTAAAAGCAAGGCTGTGAGCATAGCCAAACCCAAAAAACCGTAGATATTTTTCATTTCTAGATTGATTTGATAAATAGAATGGGAATCAACTTTCCTTTAGCAAACCAAAATAAGGAATGAAAGGGAGATAACATAAATTGAGCTGCTTTTATGTTATCTCCCACTATTAAGAACGCTAGCTTCGTAGCGGTTCGATCATGGGTAGGGATATCAATTCGGCTTCTTCCTTACTTACCGAACCAATGCCTAAAAAGCCACCAGAAGCTTTGGCCACGTGCTGGGCAAAAGAGGTTAAGCTTTTGTAGAGGTGATGCCCAAAGTTGAATTCCAATTTGGGTAAAATGTCATTCAAGCCAGTTAGGCGACTGGTAATTTCGGCCTGACGGGCCTCCGTATCCTGTGGCAATTCGAGGAGCAGGCCATTGAGGCGCCCTTCAAACGTTTCCCCTACCTTTTGGTAGTACTCATCGGTATGACTGTCCGCAGAGTAGGAACGGATTTCGGTCAATTTCTTTGACCATTCTAATTCTTGGGAATCGATATTGCCATCGGCTCCGGCAATTAGTAGGGTTACCAAGGCTACGGCATCTCCCATTAATTGTTGTTCATCCTGGCTTAAACCAGCAAACTGTTCGATCATGTTAAGTCTAATTTTTTATGTACTCAACGCCCATCGCAGTAGCTTTTTTAAGCTTCTCAAAGCAATGAGCGCCCAAAGATAAAAGTAAAAATTCAGAATTCCCGAGAATAGAATTATCTTTGTCAAAATTGATTTCGCGACTGATTTTCCCCGCGATAGATAAAAACGAGAATGACCATTGGCAAAGAAGGAACGCACTACTAAAAAGCCCAGTAAGAAGCCCAAGAAGGTCACCCCCCTGATGTTGCAATACTTCAAGTTGAAGGAGCAATACCCCAATGCAATTATGCTGTACCGGGTCGGTGACTTTTACGAGACATTTGGAGAAGACGCCATCAAAGCTGCCCAAGCTCTAGGTATCGTACTCACCAAACGCAACAACGGCGGTTCGGATATCGAATTGGCCGGGTTTCCCTATCACTCCCTCGAAATGTACCTGCCTCGCTTGGTGAGAGCGGGTTATCGCGTAGCGATTTGTGAGCAACTGGAAAAGCCCAGTAAGGAGAAAAAAGTAGTCAAACGAGGCGTTACGGAGGTGGTTACCCCCGGCGTGGCGATCGACGATCAATTGTTGGATCATAAATCTAACAATTACCTAGCCTCTGTGGCCTTTGGCAAAAAAGGGCGCTTTGGCCTCGCATTCCTCGATGTTTCTACAGGCGAATTTTTGGTTAGTGAAGGCACCGCGCCTTATATCGATAAGCTATTGCAAAGTTTTTCTCCCTCCGAAATCATCTTTAGCAAGGGCTACGCCAAGGCCTTTCACGAGCACTTTGGCGATAAATTTTACACCTTCCCCCTCGACGATTGGATTTACACCGAAGATTATACCCGAGAAAAACTGCTGGAGAAATTCCAAGTTCAGTCGCTCAAAGGTTTTGGGGTAGAAGAAATGGGACTGGCCCAAATGGCCGCTGGTGGAGTGCTACACTATCTGGCGACTACCGAGAATAAGAACCTCCAGCACATCACCAATATCAATCGTATCCAAGCCGATCGCTATGTTTGGCTGGATCGTTTTACCATTCGCAATCTGGAATTGATCCATAGCCCACATCCTTCCGGTGTACCGCTGATCGATATTCTCGATGCTACCTTGTCGCCGATGGGCGCCCGTTTGCTTAAAAAATGGGTGGTATTGCCGCTCAAGGATAAGGATCAGGTAGAAGCTCGTTTGGAAATGGTCAGCTATTTTCTAACTCATCCAGATTTCAACCGCGATATTGAACAAGAGATTCGTTTGATCGGTGATTTAGAGCGTTTGATCTCCAAGGTTCCTTTAGGGAAAATTAACCCGCGCGAGGTGGTACAATTGGGTAAGGCCTTGGCCGCTATCCAGCCGATTAAAGATATTTTGGTAGGTGGAGAAAGTGAGGCTTTGCAACAATTGGGCGAAGGATTATTGCCCTGTACGGAGTTACGCGAACAGATCGAGCGGGAATTGATAGAAGAACCTCCGGTCAATTTGAATAAAGGTGGGGTAATGGCGGATGGCATCAATAAGGACCTGGACGAATTGCGCAATATCATCAGCAATAGCAAGGAACTACTGTTGGACATCCAAAAGGTAGAGGCGGAGCAAACGGGAATTGCGAGCCTGAAGATTGGTTTTAATAATGTCTTTGGCTACTATTTGGAGGTGACCAATAAATATAAAAATCAAGGTTTGATCCCCGAGAATTGGATTCGGAAGCAGACCTTGACGAATGCCGAGCGTTATATCACCGAGGATTTAAAGAAGCTAGAAGCTAAGATTTTGGGGGCAGAAGAGAAAGTGCTGGCCCTAGAGGATCAGCTTTTTGCCGATTTGATCCATCGGATTCATGATTATATTCGGCCCATCCAGCAAAATTCGCATTTATTGGCTCGGGTGGATTGTTTACAATCCTTTGCTAGAGTAGCGATCAAGAATGAATACACTCGTCCGGTTATCGACGATAGCCTGCGGATCAATATCGTAGAAGGTCGTCACCCGGTGATCGAACAACACCTTGACCTTGGGGAAACTTATGTTCCCAACGATGTTTTTCTCGATAATGAAGAACAACAAATCCTCATGATTACGGGGCCAAATATGGCGGGTAAATCTGCCGTGCTCCGGCAAACGGCTTTGATCTGTCTGATGGCCCAGATGGGCTCTTTTGTCCCTGCGGGCAAGGCAGAAATCGGTATTATCGATAAGGTCTTTACTAGGGTAGGAGCTACGGATAACATCTCTTCTGGTGAATCTACCTTTATGGTGGAGATGAATGAGACGGCGAGTATCATGAATAATATTTCGGATCGCAGCTTGATCTTATTGGATGAAATTGGCCGAGGCACTTCTACTTATGATGGTATTTCCATCGCTTGGTCGATTGCCGAATTTCTCCACAATAATACTAAGGCCCAGCCCAAGACGCTTTTTGCCACTCACTATCACGAACTCAATGAGTTGGCCAATAAATTCCCTCGCATCAAGAACTTTAATATTGCTACGAAACAGGTGAATAATAAAGTGATCTTTTTGCGAAAACTGGTAGCAGGAGGAAGCAATCACAGCTTTGGGATTTACGTTGCCCAACTGGCTGGAATGCCCCGGGCCATTGTCAGCCGAGCCAATAAAATTCTTCACCAACTCGAACAAAAGTCGATCAGCCCACAAGGCGAAGGCAACTCCAGCGAGGCCATTAGCAATTCGCTAAAGGCCATGCCCGTGGAGCAACCCGTGCAGTTGAGTATCTTCGAGGCCAATGACCCCATTGCTGCTCAACTAAAAGAAGCCTTACAGGATATGGATTTGAATAGCATGACTCCGATAGAATGCATGCTCAAACTAAATGAATTGAGAGGATTGCTCGATCGCGATTAGGCAAGAGCCGAAGGAAAGAGGAACTAACGCCGCTTTCCTCCGCCCATGCCACCCATCATCTTACTCATATTTCCACCCTTGCTCATCTTGTGCATCATCTTCCGCATTTGATCAAATTGTTTGATAAACATGTTGATCTCGTGGATGTTTTGCCCACAACCCCGGGCAATCCGGCGTTTGCGGCTCATATTGAGCAATTCTGGATTACCCCTTTCATCAGGAGTCATGGATTGGATAATGGCTTCGACCTTTTGAAAGGCAGAATTATCGATTTCTAGGCCTTTGGTCATTTTACTCATCCCAGGGATCATGTTGATGAGGCTTTTGAGGTCCCCCATCTTACGGATTTGGTTGAGTTGGCTATGGAAATCGTTGAAGTCAAATTTATTTTTGCGAATCTTCTTTTCGAGGCGCTTGGCTTCTTTCTCGTCAAACTGATCTTGGGCCTTTTCTACAAAGGAAACGATGTCTCCCATACCCAAAATCCGCTGAGCCATCCGATCTGGATAGAATACATCGAGCGTATCCATTCCTTCGCCCATACTGACGAATTTGATGGGCTTGCCAACGGTATACTTGATCGAAAGCGCTGCTCCACCACGGGTGTCACCATCCATCTTGGTGAGCACGACCCCGTCGTAGTTGATCCGTTCGTTAAAGGCCTTGGCGGTGTTAACGGCGTCTTGCCCCGTCATAGAATCCACTACAAAGAGTGTTTCGGTAGGGTTGATGCCATTTTTGACGTCCTCGATTTCGTTCATCATCTGCTCATCGACGGCCAAACGACCTGCGGTATCCACAATCACGACATCAAAGCCGTGTTGTTGGGCATGTTTGATGGCATTTTGTGCGATGGAGGTAGGGTTTTTGTTTTCCCGCTCCGAGTAGATGGGCACCCCGATTTGCTCAGAAAGTACCGTCAACTGGTCGATGGCCGCAGGGCGATAGACATCACAAGCCACCAAAAGCGGCCGGGTTTTCTTCTTATTCTTGAGGTGATTGGCCAATTTACCCGAAAAAGTGGTTTTACCTGAACCTTGCAGACCCGCGATCAAAATCACTCCTGGACTACCTTTGGCATTGATCCCGACGGATTGACCACCCATCAGTTCCACCAGCTCGTCCATCACGATTTTTACCATCAACTCACCCGGTTTTACCGCGGCAAGTACATTGCTAGTGCCGAGTGCTTCATCCTTAATTTTATCGGTAAACTCCTTGGCAATTTTATAGTTGACATCCGCTGCCACTAAGGCCCGGCGAATTTCTTTAACAGATTGTGCGATGTTGAGCTCGGTTAATTTCCCGTCACCTCTTAAACTCTTAAATGCTCCTTCTAAACGATCGCTAAGATTATCAAACATGTGCTCAATTATTTTTTAACTAACTACTTACTAAATGGGGACGGTAAATATACGGAAAATACCGCTATTCTACCCAGTCGGCGATAAAGACGTTGGTGTCGCGTTCTTTGTTGTTGCGATTGGAAGAAAAGACGAGTTTCTTACCATCCGGTGAAAACATGGGAAAAGCGTCAAAAGCATCGTCAAAAGTGATTTGCTCCACCGCCTTAGTCGCCACATCGATGGAGAAGATATTAAAAGAACGACCAGATTTGCTCTGATGATTCGACGAAAATAGGATTTTTTCGCCCGAAGGATGATAATAAGGCGCCCAGTTGGCACCACCCAATTCGGTAATCTGCTGTAAATCAGAGCCATCTACATTACAGATAAAGATTTCCATTTTGGTGGGTTGAACCAATCCTTGCGCCAATAATTCTTTATATACCTTAACATCTTCATCCGTTTTGGGACGAGAAGCGCGGAAAACCAATTTTTCACCATCAGGAGAAAAGAAAGCACCGCCATCATAACCCAATTCGTCGGTAACCTGTACCACATTGCTACCATCAACATCCATGGTGTACAATTCGAGGTCGCCAGAGCGAGTAGAAGTAAAGACGATTTTACTACCATCGGGAGAAAGGGTAGGCTCGGCATCATAACCTGGGCTATCGGTCAATTGCTGGATAATGTTTCCTTTGAGGTCCGTGACGAAAATATCAAAGTCTTCAAAAACGGCCCAAACATACTTGCCATTCAAGCTTCGAGGTGCTTCGGGGCAATTGGGGTCACCGAGGTGAGTAGAAGCATAAATGATGCTGGTATCACCGGGCATAAAATAAGAGCAAGTGGTCCGTCCCTTTCCGGTGCTTACCATGGGGGGCTTATCGCCGGTATAGCCATCGATGGGCATGTAGAAGATTTGATCGCATTCTGCTCCCCAAGCGGGGTTGGAGGCTTGAAAGCTGAGGCGAGTACCATCGAAGCTAAAATAAGCTTCTGCATTATCGCCACCAAAGGATAATTGTTTAAGATTAGCGAGGTGTTTTTCCCCTTCGTAGAGCAATTCTGCGGAAGTTTTAGGGGCAGGCTCCGTAGTAGGAGCTGGGGCGGTAGTCTCGGCCGCGGGGCTGCTGTTGGTAGAATTGGTACAGGCGTAAAGGCCTAGGCAAAAAAGCAACAGAAGGAGGGAATCCAATTTCATTTTCGTAATTTTTGCCCAAAAGTACGACTTTCCCCTTAAGATATGATTCAAGTAGGGTAAAGTTTATACCTCAGGAGTAGAAAACAAAGTAGAATTATGGAAAAAATAGTGTGGCGTAATCACTTTATCGAACTCATCATCTAGAGGCCTACAGTTGGGACGGTAGTTTGGAATCAATTTTCAACCACCCAGAGGATTTTTTTCTTCCTCAGAATCAGCATATCAAATCTTGATCAATAAGTTTTGTCAATTGAATTTATGGAATTTTTCAAAAAAAGCATCTATACCTTGAAATATACCCTCTGCCTTTTCACCCTGCTTCTCGGCCTCCAAGCCTGTGCCCCCGATTCCAACGCCGAAAAGAAGGCCCTAAAAGTCTTTCGCTACAATCAACACCGTACCATCACCTCCCTTGACCCAGCCTTCGCCCGGAGCCAATCCAATATCTGGGCCGTAGATCACCTCTACAACGGCCTCGTCCAACTCGATGATTCACTCAACGTTCGCCCCAGCATCGCTAAATCTTGGACGCTTTCAGAAGATGGAAAAACTTATACGTTCCAACTACGATCCGAGGTGCGTTTTCATGATGATCCCATTTTTCCCAATGGAAAAGGCCGGCAGTTGGTGGCCGAAGATGTGGTTTACAGCTTTAATCGGATTATCGATGCTGAGGTCAATTCGCCGGGCAGTTGGATATTTAAAGATCGAGTAGCTATTCAAAAGCCCTTTTCAGCTTTGGATGATAGTACTTTTGTACTCCAGTTGCAAGAAGCTTTTCGGCCGATGCTAGGGATTCTTACCATGCAATATTGCGCGGTGGTTCCAAGAGAAGCGGTGGAAGGCTATGGTCGCGATTTTCGAACCCATCCCGTTGGTACAGGCCCTTTCCGACTAAAGAAATGGCTAGAAGATCAGGCGCTTTTTCTCTTAAAGAATGAACATTACTTTGAAACCAAGGAAGGTCAAAACCTGCCTTTGGTGGATGCTGTTCGAGTAGATTTTATTCCCGACCGCAAGACGGCTTTATTGGAGTTGATGAAGGGAAAAATAGATTTTATGTCGGGTTTGGAATCTTCCTATTCCGGTATGCTTCTTACCTCCCAAGGGAATTTGCGGACGGCGCAGGAGGAGGAATTGCAATTTCTGAGTGCTCCTTTTTTGAATATGGAATACTTGGGAATCAATATGGAAATGGCAGCAAAGGGAGGACCGCTGAGTCATAAAAAGGTACGACAAGCCCTGAATTTTGGGATCGACCGGGAGCGGATGCTGCGGCGCTTGCGAAATAGTGTGGGGAAAGCGGCTGATTCGGGCTTTACGCCTCGGGGTTTGCCTTCTTTTGATGCTGCAAAGGTGCCGGGTTATTCTTATCGGCCAGATCGGGCTAGGCAGTTATTGGCCGAGGCGGGCTTTCCGAATGGAGAGGGCCTGGGAGAAATTGAATTATTGACCAGCAAGGATTATTTGGACCTCTGTACTTTTATTACGCGACAGTGGGAAGACTTGGGTTTGCAAGTAAAAATTGAGCTGATCGAATCAGCGGTGCTACGGAGTCGGATGCGGAAAGGCCAGGCCTCTTTTTTTCGAGCGTCCTGGATCGCGGATTATCCGGATGCGGAAAGTTTCTTTACCATGTTTTACAGCCCCAATCCCGCGCCTCCAAACTATACTCATTTTCGCAATCCCGAATTTGACCAATTGTACGAAGCTGCTTTACGCGAAAATAACGATAGCCTCCGTTACGACCTCTACCATCAGATGGATGCGCTTTTGGTGGAAGAGGCCCCTGTGATTTTCCTATTCTATGATGAATCGGCCTTGATCGCTCGTAAAGGTATTTCGGGTTTAAGTCAAAATGCGATTAACCTGCTCAATTTGCGGCGAGTAGAAAAAAATAGCGAGAACCAGTAGTTTACTGGCCCTCGCTAGATCTAATTATAAAAACAAGTATGTCGTTAGTTCTTCAGGTCAGGAGCTAGATAAGTATCCAAAAAGGTAAGTATCTTCCCATAGCCCTCAATTTCATTTTCTTTCTTGACAAAGCCATGCCCTTCGTCCTCAAAGACCAAATATTCAACTGGAACTTGATTGGCTTTGACCGCCTCAACGATCTCATCGGACTCCACCTGCATGACCCTCGGATCATTAGCACCCTGGAGCACCATCACCGGTTTTTGGATTTGATCGGCATGAAAGAGCGGTGAAATATTGTACAAACGAACCGAGTCCGAAGTAGTTGGGTCACCCAATTCTTCGTAAAGGGCGTTGCGGAATGATTCCCAGTAGGGAGGAATCGACTTGAGGGTACGTAGCCAGTTGGTTACCCCAAAAATATTAACTCCCACCTCAAATTCCTCCGGGGCAAACGTTAATGCGGCCATGGTCATATAACCACCATAACTTCCTCCAATAATACCAATCCGTTCAGCGTCGATATAGTCTTGACTTTGCAGCCATTTTTTAGCCCAAATACAATCCTTCAAATCTTTATCGCCGTGGTTTTTATCATCCATCCGGTGAAAGGTTTTTCCATAGCCCGAGCTCCCTCGGTTATTTACCGCTAAGATGGCGTAGCCATGGTTGACCAAATATTGAATTAAGGCAAAATACCCTGTCCGCGACTGACCACCAGGGCCACCATGAACCCAAACTAAGGCGGGTACTTTTTCGCTAGCGGTAGCTGTTTTGGGGCGATAGTAAATCGCTGGGATTTCTAACTCATCAAAGGAAGGATAGCGGATCACTTCTGCCGAAACCAAGTGTTTTGCATTGATCTCTGGGTTTAAGGCTTCGGTTAGTTTATTTATCTTTTGGGTACTAAAATCGTAGACAAAGATATTGGATGGAGCCTTGGAACTTCCGACTTGGAGACGCATCAGATTTTCGCTGTCCGAAATAGTAACACCCGTTACATCGCCATCTTCCAAATTGGGAAAGGGAACACTTTCTCCCGTCTGGTTATTGAAAATTTTCAGGCTGTTTTTTCCATCTTCATTGATGGCAACCACTCGGTATTTTTCCTTATCACTGAGGTAGCTGTACATCACATCCCAATCGTCTTCAAATACTACTTTTCGCTCGCCACTGGCCAATTCATAACTTTCTAAAAAGGTAAATTCCTTGCCACGGTTGGTGGTATAATAGAGAAAACGACCATCATCGCTAAAGCCGGAGCTAAAGTAGGCGCCGGGCTGCTCCGGGTCAGAAATTTCAATGCTTTCTTTGGTATCGCGATTATGGATCCAAAGCTGATTGGAACTGGTGGTGATAAACTGGTTGAGGGTAATATTTTTCTCATCATTGGTAATGGAGCCAATATCACGACCGTCGTTATTTTGATACAACATCTCCGCTTCCCATTCGCCAATCTTCATTTTATAGAAGTCGAAATATTGAGGGTCCCGCTTGTTGGAGCTATAGTAGAGCGACTTTTTATCGTCACTCCAACCCGCAAAATTTGCTTTTTCCTCTTCGCCTGGCGTGAGGTCTTTTACACTGCCATCCGAAGAAAGTAGGTAGAGGTGACTGATTTCGTTTCCTCCCTTATCCGCAGAATATAAAATCTGATCGGTCCCCGGTACATAGTCAACGGCGAAATAGGAATCTTCGGTTGAGTTGGTGATGGCCTTT
>SPJL01027153.1_pt1 | contig 23944 bp, 24 predicted proteins | sample 3741751 | NCBI WGS metagenome assembly SPJL01 (sample SAMN10925998, study PRJNA522277) | cold seep metagenome | isolation source: Elba SIP-enriched marine methane seep metagenome, extraction at timepoint T3 | place: Italy: coast of Elba, Mediterranean Sea | reverse complement strand
CGCTGCGCTCGGTGGCAATGGATGTGGAAATGCAATCGCGACACCATCATGTTCAACAAGTACAACAGCCTGTCGCCGCAATGGATGCACGAGCGCTATCACAGTGCCGACGAGTGCGCTCTGGTGGTCCGCGCGTTTTTCCCCAACTGCGAGCACGAATTTACGCGCCCCGCGGAGCCTAAAGTGTTTCGCACGGACGACTAGCGAAGCTAATAGCGAAGCTTAAAGCGAAGCTGCGTGCCAAACTGTAAATTTAAAATTATCTGTGTATAGAAACAACCATGCAAATCTTTGTAAAAACCTTGACGGGTAAAACCATTACGCTGGACGTGGAGAACGGCGACACGATTGAGAATGTGAAGCAAAAAATTCAGGACAAGGAAGGTATTCCGCCCGATCAGCAGCGTTTGATTTTTGCCGGAAAACAGTTGGAGGACGGGCGTACGTTGGCCGATTACAATATCCAAAAGGAGTCGACGTTGCACCTTGTGCTACGTTTACGAGGCGGTTATAATGTTATATAGTGTAATAAATGAGCTCAACTGCGTTATATCTTAAATTACACAGCTACGCCAACGCGCAAGGCCGTCTGTGTTTGTTTGCCGAGCAGAACAATACGGTCACTGTACGTATACCGTGCAACTGTGCGCTCGAGCGCTGTGATTGCGATTACTACGACGCCACGGAGCCCAGTCCGTGCGGACACGAGTGCCCGCGTCACGTGTCCACTTTTTATGATCTCGACACTGCGCTCAAGTTCCTGCACGTGCACGGGTTGGCGCAACGACCCGCGTCTGTTTTTTATCAGTGGTGCCCCCTTCTATAAACACAAATATGGTCAAACATAATTTACACTCAGCCACGGCGTTCATAGGCGTCGCGCTCGGTCTACTGGCGAATCACGAGGAGCTGCCAAGTGACGAGCACCACGCGCTACTCTTTTTGCCCGAAGCGCTCGAGCGTGTACTCGACACGCTGCAGCAGACGTTGTACTCCGTAAACGACATTGATTGCGAGTTCGAGCTCGTGCAACTGATTCACGCCACGGTGCACTGCATTAACGCGGCACACCGCATCGTTCAGTTGCCGGCACGCGTGGGCGAACGCGACGAATACGAGTGGCACTGCGCCGTACAGGCTGAACTGTGCTCGGCCGAACGTGCCATGCAACCGCTCGACTCCATGTTTAAATTATTGAGCGTATGTGAATAAAGAAATGAACAGTGTTTCGCCCCAGTTACGTCGTGAAGTCGAGTTGATGCGCGGCGCCGTGCATCGTGCGCACGCGCGCGGCGACATTAACGCGGCACAAAAGGCAATTTATCTGGAAGCGCTGCACATGTGCGAACGCATGGAAGCGCCCGCGTCGATTCGTTCGCCACGCAGCCGGCAAATGTGGTCGATGCTGGAACGCATGAAAGGTTCGGGTTCAAGTACCGATTGCGTGCGTTACAAGAGTGCCGCGGAGTTGCGCACTGCCATGTCGCGTGTACGTCGCGAATTGAAGTTACGCACGCGCAGCGTCACGTCGAAGCGCTTCAAGGACACGTTTCGTGCGTAAATTTTTATTGAGTTTCCTTGGGTGCTATCAATAGTACGAAATAATTTTTTGTCAAATCATATTTCAATGCGTACCTTACGGTATCTGTATGCTCGCGAAAAAACTCTATTTGTTTCACAATAAATTTTGCCAAAAACTCTCCATCACGTCTGTGTAATATCACGTAAAAACGGCACGATTCGCGATTCTGAACGGCGTTATAAATGCCCGTTTCCGTGCGTTTAATAACTTCCCTAATATCCGAACAGCCGTATTTTATTTCACGTTCCATTTGTAAACGATAAAGGGGGGTGCACAATGAACGTCTTGTCCGAACACACCGAGTGTCTAGTGTGCGGCACTGCCGAAACGCACTATCGCATATGCGGCGAATGGATGTTCGAGCGCGACCAGGACGACGCGAATCAAATTGAACTTCGCTCGTTGTGCGCGGGATGCTACGACCCGAGGCTCAATGTCGTACATGTCGGCGACGAACGAGTCTTTGACGTACACAATGTACTGGCATTTAGCGGCGAGCCCGTAGAGTTTAGCGCGCCGGAACGCAGTGCAACGCGACGCATTGTACGCAGGAGGTCACGTCGTATACCGCATTACAAGTGCAGCCCGCCAATTGATATTTTAATTCCGCGCAGCTAGTGTAAAACACTTTGGTGTATATAAAATGGACTGCACCAGTGACGAGTGCGCTTCACAGGAATTTCCAACGGCCGAGCGGTACACTGTACTCGCAGGGTCGCCAAAGACTCAATGTGACGTAGAGTGTGAAACTGAAAATTATCTCATATTTTTTTTCACTTTAAAATCGCCGGAAAAATGCCTCGAATGTCTCGAAAAGTACTTTGGCGAACCCGCAGCGACACAAATTCGGGCCGAGTATGAACGCGCGCGCCAAGTACTTGAAGCGGATGCCGGGGTGTTACGCGATACTGCAGAGGGCCGTGCAGCCCTGCTCGAGTCGCACCTTCGTCTGTACTTGGGCACACTGATGCAAACACTGCGGATGCGCGCACTGCACGACGAGCAGAGTATCAAAGAGTTTGGTCAACGTGTACTCGAACAGGTGCGCCGAGCGATGCTCAGCGAAGAAGAGCGATTGTTACAAGATTTAGCAACGTACTTGGCGTGGATCGTCACGCTTGTACTCGTAATGCACCTCGTGCCCGCGACACGACGATCGTTTGAAGCTACAACGCGATTCTTAATGGCTGGTGTTTTTATTGGCATTATGCCGTCCTGGATGTTACGACGCGCAGCACCTTATGCTTTACCGTCCGCGATGGTCGCCCTGGCATTGACGGTAGCGCGGCATATTTATTTATCACTGCAAAAGAATAAAAGGCACTAAGTATGGCGTGTAAACTTGATATTCCTAAAATTATCGCAGGAGGTCCGAAAAATGACTCGTTGCTTAGCGATTTTATCAACTGTGAGCTCAAAAAGTACGGCCCCAAGGGCGTGGCGTACGTGCAAAGCGTGATGCGCGAGGCTCAGCAAATGGGCTCGCAGCTCTTGTCGCAAGCGCAGGGCGACTTGGACAAGGATTTGAGCCGCGTCGAAGCGGACGTGGAGAAAATTGAGCGCTACTTGAGCGCCTTCATTGAGAGCGCCATGACGCAACTCGAAGAGGACATTCCGAAACTCGAGGCGATGGCGCAAAAGTTCATGGCGCAGGCACTGGCCGAGCTGAGCGCGTGGATCGACCGCGAGACGGACAAATTGATTCACTCGTTGGCGCCCATGTTGGCCTGGATCGTCGCGATTCTCTTGGGCTATCATTTGTGGGGCGGCGTGTTCGATACACTGCCCGTGTCGTATCGCGTGGCCATTGCGACCCTGGTTGTGATTAGTGTGCCGCCGCGTATCCGGTCACCGGCCGATCGGGCCGCGATTCCCGTGGCGCTCGTGCTTTTCTTGATTGTACTTCGGCAGCACATGATGAAACGGCGCAAATAAATAATTTTAATACTATGCAATGTCAAACAAGAGAAAAAATGAGCAACAATATCAGCTCCAAAGAAATGTTCATGGAACGCGGAGCGGCGCGCGGGACCATTATGGTATGCAAAAATTCCTCGGGACAAGCGGGTTGGAGCACTTCGTTGCCGGCCGGTATTGCACCTACTACAGGCGAAGATAAAGGTTTGCGCGCTAAAAACGCGGCTGGTGATCTAATCCTCGACGACGACGCTAATCTCGTTGGTGGCAACAATGCTTTGCTATTAGGCGCCGGTTCGGTGGCCGGTGGACACACGTCGGACGCTAGTGGCGCAAATGCAGTTGCCCTCGGAGCAAACACCATTGCAAACGCCACCGAGTCAATTGCACTGGGTTTTCAAGCCGAGTCGCAAAGCGCGTCTGCAATTGCCATTGGAAACGTGCAAATCCCAGCGAGTTGCGCAGACTGTGTTGCCATTGGACAAGGCTCTGAAATTATAGACCCGGCGACGACCGCCACGGCCATTGGCGGCGCTACAGCAGAAGGCAATGACGTTATTGCCCTCGGGCGTTCCGCACTAGCTGGTTCTTTGGGCAACACAGCAGCCGTGGCCATTGGACCAAACTCCTCGGCCGCTTTTAATAGTTCCGTAGCGCTTGGAAACTTGGCTACATCCACCGAACCGTACACGGGTGCAATTATGGCAGACTCGTCTTCACGCGCTGGGTTGATCATTTCGTCCAACGCGTCCAATGTGTTTACGAGTACAATTAGCAACGGTACAATGGGTACTACGTCGACATTTACGAGCGGTGTGGCGGTGAACCCACTGAACCCCGCGACGCTGAAACCCGACGCCTATCTCGAGTTCACCGGTGCGGCGCCCGTTACGTGGACGACGAGCACCGCAGCGGCGTTTGTGGCCAACTATCGTATGGTGCGTGTCGACGACGCGTTCACCTTTACGGTACGCAACTCGGGCACGGCACTGTTGACCTTTGCCGGAGTAATGACGGACACGGTGGCGGCGGGCACCGTTGCCCAGTTCCGGTTCATTTTCACCAATGTATCGGGCGGCACAGAGGCTGTGACTGTACAACGCTTAACTGACGTGCCGGGCGCAGGTATTACGACGGATCACGGTGCGCGCGCCAAGGACGGCTCGTCGTTAATTACCAACGATGTGACGTCGCAAGTGGGCTCGGCGACCGGTCCCGCAGCCATGGGCGACAATGCCGTGGCGGTAGGAGCGCGTTCACACGCTGAATACGATAACGCTGTTGCCGTTGGACACGATGCTATTGCAGATGATGAAGCTGCGGTTTCAATTGGATTCGATACTTCAGCTGCGGATGTAAGAGCAATAGCAATTGGCACAGACACGAATGCAAGCGACGTGGATTCCATTGCAATTGGACAAAGCACTAACGCTGCGGGTGATTCTACTGTTGCAATTGGCACTAGTGCAAATGTTTTATCTTCAGCTTGTATTGCAATTGGTCAAAGCACGACTGCCAATTCGACCACAAGCGATTCCGGTAGTATTGCAATTGGCAAGAACGCAACTGCGTCGCACGAACGTTCCATTGCCATTGGTCACGACGATACGGGTGGTTCGCCACAGGCAGGTCCGCAGGCTACCGCACAGGACGCCATTGCCATTGGCAGCGATACGGTGGCCAGTGCGGCAAATACCGTGGCCATTGCGTGCAACGCTGATGCAACCGGTACTAATACAATTGCCATTGGCGCGTCAAGTGTTGCGGATAGCACCGACGCGATTGCTTTGGGTGCTATAGCCAATGCGACAAACACACGAGCTATTGCCATTGGCAGATCCTCAGCTGCATCGGGTCCAGACTCCATTTCACTGGGCGACGGTGCGGCCTCGGCAAGTGTTGCAATTGCCGTGGGGCTGGGGACCGTTGCCGATACCGTAGATGCGATTGCAATTGGTCATGTAGCCAACGCGACAAACGCACGGGCCATTGCCATTGGTAGTTCCGCAGAAGCTTCGGGCACAGACGCGATTTCACTGGGCGACGGTGCGGCATCGGGTGCTAGCACAATCGCTATAGGAAACTTGTCAGACGCCACGGGTATAAGATCCATTGCGCTAGGTAATGGTAGAGCACTACAAGCTGATGGAATTGCCGTTGGAGAATTGGCTGATTCGGACGGTGCTGGTGCAATTGCACTAGGTAACAACACTGAAGCTACAGCAGACAATACGATAGCCATTGGTCCGGTGTCAAATGCACAAAGCCAAGAATCCATTGCCATTGGAAACGTCGTAAACAATGTCGTCAATAACGGCGTGCGCTCAATCGCTGTAGGGTGGCAAAGTCAAGCACCGGGTGAAGATACCGTTGCTTTGGGACATTCCACTCAAAGTGAAGCATTGGGCTCGATTGCGATTGGACCGGGCGCTACTGTTTTAGGAGCGGGCTCAACGCGAGGAATTGCAATTGGAGAAAATGCAAAAGCACCTGCTTCAAACGCAATATCACTTGGCCGCGGTGCAGAATGTACCGCGACACAAAGTTTAATGATATCATCCGGTTCAGGCACACCAGTATCTACTGAATACACTGGTGTATTAATGGCGGATATAGCTCTAAGAGATGGTGCCATTATTACATCTAATGCTGCAAACAATTTCACCGGTTTAATTAGCAATGGAACTATAGCAACCACATCGACGTTTTCAAGTGGTGTCGCGGTGAACCCGTTGGACCCTGCTACATTGAAACCCGACGCCGATCTCGAGTTCACCGGTGCGGCGCCTGTAACATGGACCACAAGTAGCGCCGCAGCGTTTGTAGCAAACTATAGGCGTGTACGTGTCGACGATGCGTTCACGTTTACGGTGCGCAATACGGGCACCGCCTTGTTGACGTTTGCGGGCGTAATGACCGACACTGTTGCGGCAGGCACGACGGCACAGTTCCGGTTCATTTTTACCAATGTATCGGGTGGTTCGGAGGCTGTAGACGTGCGACGCATGACTGATATTCCGGGTGCAGGTATTACGACGGATCACGGTGCGCGCGCCAAGGACGGCGCTTCGCTAGTGACTAACGACGTGACGTCCCAGGTAGGCTCGGCTACCGGTCCCACGGGTATGGGCACAGATGGCGTGGCCGCGGGTCGAAGTTCGTTTGCTACGGGCACCAGATCAGTTGCTCTCGGTCCTGTAACTTCGGCCACAGACACTAATGGAGTGGCAATAGGCACGACTATTACTGTTAGCGGACAAACTGCAGTTGGTATTGGTTCGCTACACGTGTCTGCAGGCGGCGACAATTCGGTGCTAATTGGAACTAGCATTACCGGAAACGGACAAGACGATACCATTGCAATTGGCAACACTGCTGAAGTCGGTGGTCGTTACGCAATTGCCATTGGCAATGTCTCTGATGCGTTGGCTCAAGATGCCATTGCCATTGGCACAACCAGTGACGCCAACGCAGTGGATTCCATTGCCATTGGTCGCGAAGCCGATGTAGAGGAGATTGGTGCGACATCGTCCATTGCAATTGGACCAGATTCTACTAGTTACAAGCAGGACGCCATTGCCATTGGCCACGATGCCACGACTGGTGTTGTGTTGCCAGGAACAACAGGTCTTGGTTCAATTGCCGTTGGAAACGCCGCGTTGGCTTCTCATGATAATTGCGTTGCCGTTGGTACGGGTGCACAGGCCGTGGCATTAGAATCGGTCAGTATAGGAAACAACAGTCTGGTGGAATTTACCGACGCAGATTCGTCAGTTTCAATTGGTTCAGGGTGTCGTGCTCTTCGTGAGAGTTCTGTGGCAATTGGTGCGCGGTGTGTTAGCGGTACTATACTGCCGTCCGATAAGGGCCAATTTTCCGTGGTAATTGGGGCGGATAGTGTTGTAGGGGGTGACATGTGTGTGGCCATAGGAAATTCGTGCCGCGCTGTAACTACAATTGTACCAGGAGAATCTGGGAGCATTGCCATTGGATCTGATGCAGAAGCTACCTTTGAACGGGCCATAGCAATAGGATGCGACGATATTGGCGCCACTTTACAAGACGGACCCCGGGCAACAGAACAGGATTGCATTGCAATCGGTAGTAATTGCGAGGCGAGTGCAGCGAACGCAGTCGCGATAGCATGTACCGCAATTGCTTCAGGGAGTAATTCCATAAGCATCGGCGCCTCAAGTTCATCCGGATTTGACAGCACAGTTGCATTGGGTACTCAGTCTAACGCGGGGGCCGATTTTAGCGTCGCTTTGGGTAGATTAGCTTCATGCTCGGGGACAAATGCCATTGCACTCGGCGTCGATTCGACTAGTAGTAATAGCAATACAATAGCCGTGGGCAATACTGCGACCGCGTCCAACACAGACTGTATTGCTCTGGGTAGATTGTCTGTAGCCAGTTTTACAGGTGCTCTTGCAATTGGCCGTGAAGCGACATCGACTAGTACTAATTGCATTGCCATTGGAGACGACGCGTCATCCATTTCTACCAGGGCGTTGGCGCTCGGGGGGTCTGCCAGTGCTACTGGGGACGAATCCATTGCAATCGGAAACCTTGCCGAAGCGGATGCAACTGGTTCAATTAGCATTGGTACAACTATTAACTCTCCCGGTGGACAAGAGTCTGTTCTAATTGGTGCTTTTGCGAGCGCCAATGGGCCCACATCTACCCGCGCAGTGGTCGTTGGACCATCGTGCAGCAGTGATGCACCAACCACAGTATCTGTTGGCTATAACTCGGACGCGTTGTCAAACAATTGTATAGCCATTGGGTCGGAGTGCACTGCGGATTCGACAACAACTGATTCTGGAAGCATTGCCATTGGCCGGCTCGCACAAGCTACATTCGAACGAAGTATAGCGATAGGCCACAACGATGGGGGCGGAACTCCACAAAACGGCCCTCGGGCTACACAACAAGACGCCATTGCCATTGGCAGTGATACAGAGGCCTCCGCTGCTAATACAGTAGCCATCGCATGCAATGCCAAAGCGACTGCTAATAACGCAATAGCCATTGGGGCCAGTATTACAGCCAACGTAACAAATGGATTTTTTGTGCGACATAACACTGGAGCAACGTCGGGCGATGTTGCCGTGTTTAACGGTGATCAATTATCGGCTAGTACGTTATCCCTACCAATTCCTGTGAGTTTCACACCTGCAATTACTATAGAAGTCAATAATTTCATAAATGGGGCTGTTACTACAGTCACGGGCTACCGTACCGATTATGGAACGCATGCACGAGTGGACCTTGCGTTCACCTTTACTGCATCTACTCCTGATAACGATCCCGATTTATCAGTGTTAAATTTCACTGCGACAGGTACGGCCAATTTTACAAGCGCTAATCAATGTACGGGAACAGTATCGGGCACAGGAAATTATACTAGTGGTATTGGTTTCCCGGTTGGACATTTTTCAGGTGCTGCATATTCAGAGTCTGGAACAACTACAATTCGCATGACATTGCAACGTCACGCAGGTTTTTCTTCAGGAGACAATATCAGATGCTCTGCGTCAATTCTATATGAATTGGTCTAATAAACTTTATTCGTCCGCAACTCCTCCATCAATTTCTGCTCGTCATCGCCCGCAATTTCCACTTCACCGACGCGATAATGCACACCGGAACTACCGACATTGTCGATAAACACACGTTTCTCCTCGGGCGTGTCGCGGCGCATCAGGGCATCGACACCGCCACCGAGCGCTTCATTGGAACGTGTCGCCAGAAATTCCATGTAAATCAATGCATTGTAATTGCGATTGAGAAAATCGGCAATTTCCTGCGCCTGGTCGCGCTTCACGCGAAACGTTACGGGCGCCTTGGGCGGTTCGCCGGCCTTGTCGTCCGGGTGCGCTCTATAGATGAGATAAACTTTCATGTGCGTCTACTTTTAATAGTAGACCCCGACTTTTCTGCGCCCCTCAATGAAACGCAAACACGAAGAAGTTGAACCGTACGACAGTGACAAGGACCAAGTCGAAGATGAAGATTTGGTCGAAGACGAAAATGAAGAGGCTCAAAGCGCTCAAAGCGAAACTAGCGACACCAAAGAAGTGACCAACTTTTCGCACTACTTGGAGCTGTACAAGAAAGACCCCAAGTTCCGCTTCGTGACGACGCAGACGCAAAATCTCTCGATTCTCGCCACGTGCCTCGCCAGTATCTTTGACCAAGTGCGCATTGTGATTGACGAGGACGGCATTGTGGGCACGAGCATGGACTCGTCGCACACGACGGCGGCACGCTGGGTGTTTCGTAAAATGGAAATGGTCGAGGGCATACTGTTTCCGCCGAGCGAACAGTGTGAAATCGAGGTCGATATTGCGGAACTCTCCACACTGTTGCAAGCGTGCGCCAAGGCGGACAAGGCGTGCATCTCGTTGGACAACGACGCGGACCCCGAGAGCTTGTTCATTGAGAGCACGCAAGATCTGCGCGAAGGCAATTTCCGTCTGAGCCTCATGATTCCCGACCAAATTGGCGAAATTCCACCCATTACGTACTACAATCGCGTGACGTTCCCGTCGGACGAGTTCAACAGCATTATGCACACGAAACACAGCTTCAACGTGGACACGCGTTCGCGCCGCGTACAGTTCCACTTGACGTCCGAGTACTTTAGCATTACGTTCAAGAGCGGCAACAACAACATGGAGTTCAAGATGTTGTTTGACGAGAACAGCGACCCCGTAATCAACGAGAACATTTGCACGCCCATGACGTTCAAGCTGAGCACGATACTGAACATTACGCGCATCACCAAAGCGACGAAATTCGTCACCATTACGATGCCCGAACGTCGCGATCCCGACGAAACCGAGGGCGACAGTACGCTCAAACCCATGTGCATCTCGTACCAGTTGGCCGCCATGGGCACCCTGTCGTTCTTTGTGGCGCCGTACACCGAGGACGGCGTGTGGTAAACGCACGCAGCGTAAAACGCAAAGCGTAAAAAAAAATTAAAACAAACTAGAAGCAAACACAAGTAATGCCGCGGAGCTACAAACGTCCTTTATTGGCCCGTGCACTACCGGCGTACCGCGAACCGGCTCGGCCCGTGGGCGCGCACCCGGCGTGCGAAGGCACACAACCCGGTTTGGCGCAACTGTGGGACCCGGCGCGCGCACGTCAGTGTGCCGGCGAAACGCCGCAACAACAACAGCAGAAATTGTCGCCCGCACTACGTGAAATGGCCACGGCCGTGCGATCTCACGACGCGCAACTGGAGCGCGACCGGCGCGACAAGCAGTGGCAACAGATGAGCATGTGGGCGACACTCATTGTGCTGCTCGTCATGTTCGAATACTTTGTGGTAATGAAGAAGTAAACCGCATGGGAGCCAATTTAACAAAACAGGTACGTGCGCGGCGTATCATTGCGGCACTGCGCTGCGACTGCGAAGCGTACGGCTTTACGCATTTCCATTTCCGCGAACCGCGCTCGGGCACACTATCGTTTAACGCGGCGCGCTACATGTACACCAAGAGCGGCAGTGCGGCCGACTTACGACGGTTCCTAGTGCGGCACACGCAGCACAAGGACTCGGAGCTCACCGAGCTGCTCAAGGCGCTCTTTGTCGTCGAGCACGAAACCGAGGCGTTTTATCGCGACTTGAACGGGAAAATCAATGGCGGTGCGCAGTACTGCCTAGTGTGCTACAATAAGCCGCGCGACACGGTGTACACGCCGTGCGGGCATTTCGTTTCGTGCGCCACGTGCGCCAACAAGATGGGCCCGCGTTGTCCCATGTGCAGACGCGTCTATGCGTCCCGTATAAAAGTGTACACTGCGTAATAAATATGAATCAAGTTATTGATTTTAGTGATTTGGATATAATTTTAAGACATGCCACTAATTGCAATAGATGCGACGCATGTAGAAAACGTGGAACAGATTGGGAGATTACATTTTATGACGTGGCGCTCAAAGAAGATACAATTAAGGAATATATGTTGAATAATTGGCCAAATGTTAAATTCAATGTACATTGTATTACTTATTCAATTGAAGATGTAATTGATCATACAGTTGTTTTTTTCACATACCACGCTCCGTTGAAAACAAAAAGTGCACGCAAACACGTCCGCGCGAACCGAAAATGATCAAAACAGGGGCCGTCGTGGCCATTCAGCAGACGCAAATGGGTGCCCCCACGCACAAATATATAAATATAAATGAGTATTGAACATTTGAAACGATTATTAAACCCGCTGCGCATCAAACCCGCCAAGTATGTTCGCGAGGAGACTGAGTACGATTACATTGCGCTGCGAATGGGCACAACTAGAATCAGCCTGGATAACATTGAGAGGATCCGCGTGAGAGCGTACGAGAACAAGTTTGCCGTGAATTTCGAGCTCTACGGGCACATTATATTGAAACACGCCTCGTTGTTCGATTCGCGCGCCCAAGCACGTGAATTCGTGCGGACAATGTTTGACGATGCACTGAAACAGTTGGATTTGACTGTAGCAAAGAAGAAGGCCACCAATGAGAGTTTACGGTGTTACGTGGAGGCAATGAATGAAGCAAAGGCAATGAAGCGAAAAAGAATGTACTAAAATAAATAATGCAAACTATTTTTAATCCCATCCAATCGGCTCGTAATCACTCGACGAACTTGTAAAATCATACTCATAATAATCGTCATCATCGTTTCCAAGGCGCTCTATATAATATAATTCATTGAAAAGCTTCTTAAGTTTGTTCTTGTTAAAGTTCTTTTCGATTCTAGTAAAATGGCTCACAACGTACTCCCGTATAATGGTGTGAATCATTATTGGCGAACGTTTAGCTAGAACCGAGTAAATATCACCCAACATCTTGTCGTAACTTATAAGTGTTTTAAATTGCGACGAGAGTGCACACTTGACAAAATCGCCGGCATCCATACGAATTTTAACATGCTGTAATTGATTGAGTTTCTTTAGCGACAATTTTGTAAATTTTTTCCATTTCATCGCGACGTACGTGCCGTTCTTGGCGACTAAATGCAATCGACTAAACGCCGAAGCATTTACGTTTCGCACGACTACGTGTTGCGGAATACTCGTAAAATCGTGGGTGACGCCGTGTAATTGCAACAACGCATGATGCTCGAGTACACGCAGACGTTTGTTCAAACGCCCAATACCGATAACTGCACACGGATTGCGATAAATAATCTCCTGAACGGGGAATATCGAAAGTATATTTTCGAAATCACTTGGCGATCTTTTCTTCTTTTTGGATCTGAGTATTATTTTTTTCATTGGAGGGCTAAATTTTAATTGTTCGACAGACTATCAAAAAATGTCTTGGCCCGCGCAAAACGGCGCCGATATTGTCAAGGAGGTGCGCACCCTGCTACGTGCACGAGGCCTGGTACCGTTGAGCGAACAACTGATTGCACCGGCGTCGGCGTGCGGCTCCAACCCCCAGTGCGTGGAGCCGGGCCAAACACCGCCGCAGTTTGCGCGCTTGACCCAACAGAGTGTCATGCAAACGCTCGTGACGCCCGAGTCGCGTTACAACCTGTTGGCGCGGCACGACGTGGGCTCGGGCAAATCGTGTGTAGGTTCGAGCGTGGCGCACAATTTCTACGCAGCGGGTCGACCAGTGTTCTGGGTATCGCGCGGCAGTTTACGCAGCACGCTGGAGCAGGATTACAAGTGTTTCAACGACGCGCAGTTCAACGACGGTCTGAGTGACGCCGAACGTCTGGCCGCTGTACGAGATCAGCGCAAATTGACCTTCTTTACGTACATGCAATTTTACAATTTCATTCACCCGACGGGCGCCAAGATCCGCAAACACGCGCATCTCAAGGGCGTGCCTGTGCGCGACGGCCGCAAACCGACCAAAGGCGGTCTGGAATTCGCACAGCGCATGAAATTGCACCCAGATGATTTTTTGCGCGACGCTCTGCTGATCATTGACGAGCCGCACTTGATGCAGGATCTGGGCGGCCTGAAAGGCCAAGAAACGGCCAAGGATCTGTTTGACATTATCGAGCACATGGTCAATCACTCGTACCGCACGAGCGGCAAGAACCGTGTCACTGTGCTACTGTTGGACGCGACACCCGTCACGGACAACTTGACTAACGGCGCGCGCGTCATTAATTTGCTCATCCCGCAGCAGTCGCGTAAATTACCGCTGGGTGACGCGCTCGAGCAGGCACTGAAATCGCGCTCGGGCACTCTGCTCGACCTTGCGCGCGGGTACATTTCCAATTACAATGCGAGCACGGACAAGACCCGTTTTGCCGACGTCACCGTGTCGCGCATAACGGTGACACCGCCGGGCGCAAAGAGCGATGCCATGATGATGACTGTAGATTTAGACGCTTATGCCGTCCAGGGGGACGATGCAGACGAGCTCAATGACGATGACGAAGACGAAGTCAAGGAGGACAAGGACGAAACCAAAGGCAAGGCCAAAGCCAAAGCCAAGGGCAAAGGCAAAGCCAAAGCCAAAAAGGAAAAAAAGGGCACAAAAAAGGAGCAGTTGGACGATTTACGCGCCAAGGGCCCGTTTGAGGATCTACTACAGTACGAGTGCACGGCACGCATGTCCAAGTTCGGCAACGTGCTGGCCAAGCGCACAAACAATCGCAAATTGGCTCAGTGTTACTTTGAAAAGGGCGACACGGCGGGCGTCTCGTATTTGCCCAAAGCGTACCGCGATCAGAACCTCGTCAGTGCGCCCGAAAAGCTGCGCAAAGAGTTTATTGGGTTTGCCGAGCGGTTGGCGCCCAAGGTCACTGCACTGTACGAGAACATTGTACGGCTCGACCAGGAGAACACACCTGAGCGCTACAAGCATTTCATCTTCTCGGGGTCGCAAAAGTACACTACGAGTGTAGGTACGGTGGCCGCGCTGTTTGCCGCACACGGGCACCCGCGACTCGAAATCCATCTGGGCGCCAGTGGATCGGTATCGTTCAAGCGCTCCGGTGGCGAGGCTGGTAAGGACGCCTACGTGCTCATTACGCAGGCGCAGTCGTTGGGCGGCTCGAGTGCCATTAGCGGGTCGAACGCGACGCGAATCTTCAAGTACCTCAATGCGCGGCCGCAAAATGTGCACGGTGAGCGCGCCCGCTACATTATCCTCGACTCAAAGTTCAAGGAGGGTGTCTCGTTGTACGACATCAAATTCGGGCATCTGCTCGAGCCCCAACTGAACGAAAGTAACGAGACTCAGGCGCTCGGACGTATGCTGCGCATGTGCGGCCAGTGCAAATTACAGTTTGTGCCACGCCGTGGCTGGCAAGTACGCGCCTTTATTTACGATTTGCGCGCCACTCGAGTGCCGCCCTTTGCGCCCGATTACAAGGAACCCGAGGAGAAGCGCAAAGGCGTTAAAGAGGTGGGCTCGTACGCCAGTGCGTGCGTCGGACCGTGCAAAACGTACGGCGAGTACGTGCGCGACGCCATTACGGACCCCGAACAGGCCGACCTGTTTCGCGCCTTTACCGAGCTGCTGAACGCGGCGGCCATTGACGAGGGGTTTTACACGCTCGGCACGCTGGACGAGATTGCGGAGCGCTACGAGACGTTGCTCATTAGGAAATCGGCGCGGCCTATGCTACTCGACGCCATGATGGCCGATTTGCGCCGCATTGCGCGCACGCTGCAAATCACGCGGATCCCCGAGTTCAAGCTCGACGCGCGGCTCAGCAATTTCGGCAGCGCGCGCTACATGTACGTGAAATCGCAGCCGTACATTCAGCCGCTCATGGTGCCGCACTCAAAGTACCTCATGGCGTATCACGTCACTGTACGAGACGAGCGCAACAACTCCAAGGTGTTTGACGGCATGGGCGTCGCACTGCTCAACCAGCGTCTCGAGGTGGAACGCGATTACGTCTCGTGGTCGGCCGACGATATCCATGAGGCGCGTATTCAGGTACGCGCGGCCGACGACATTGCGCTGTTTTTTGTGCGCAAAAAACGCGCCTATCGCGCCCAGATCAAGTACAATTTCAACACGGGCCACTACGTGCTCGAACGGATCCACGTGGCGTGCGACCGGGGCGAATCGCCCTGGACCTACCTCGAGCTGCGCCCGTTCAGGCTGCTCGATCAGGCGTCGTGCGTGTGGTCCGAAGAGGCGCGCGGGATGCCCATGTTCGAGCAGGTGTACCAGATGCGTGTCACGGGCGGCACCAATCTCGTACGATGGAGCGCTCAATCGTACTTGGCGTGCGGTGTTGCCGAGGTACCCGTGCGGCACTTGAAACGCGATTTGCCGCTCGACGTGCTACTTGGTCACCTGGAACTGGCCAAACATGTAGGCGAATTGCGCTTCATGTTTTTCCTTGAAATTGAGCGTTCGGGCGACGACGATGTGTTGATTGTACAGCGCTACTCGGATTTCTACTTGGTCACAACGGGCGCCGCGCGTAACGGTGTCGCGGCCACATCGCTCAGCTGGACGCCCGAGCGCGACCTGCTCGTGAGCTACCAGGGCGGTAAAATTGGCGCGCTGCGTGTACGCCGCGAAGTGCTCGCCACAGATATGCTTCGGCACCCGGTGGACGCCGCTACGGAAAAAGTACTGTTCATTGAACTGTGCGTCGATCAGTGCGCACAGCAGGTACCTGCAGATCCCATGCGCATATCGGAACGCGCCAAGCACCTGCTGGTACTGGTACCCGTGTCGCGGCCCGTGCCGCGCTTGGCGCTCGCAATGCAGAGCTACATCAAGAGCTCGAAAGTGGGTCGCATGGAGATTGTGCCGCTCGACCAGGACGTGACACGCGCCGAGCTCTCCGAGCCGGGCACACATCTCGTGACGAGCTTTGCGTCGCCCGAGGCGCTCTCTGAGCACTATGGCGGCGGACGAGTCGAGTTGTTTGAGCGGCAAATTTATTCGCGCGCACAGCTCTGTGTGTGGAACGCGCTGCAACGCGACTCTGCCAGCATCGGTTGGTTGATTCGCGCGGGTTACGCGATTAGCATGGAATCGACACATCGCGTGTGGTGTTCGCGGCAACGTATACTGTTCAGTGCACCGGTCGAACTTCCAAGTCGCGCGGAACAACTGGTACGGCACATTCTCCACCAGGTGGAGAGCAACTGGGGCGTCCAATGGTACGTGCACGTGGACGTCGAGGCGAGAACGCTCGAGGTGCGCGACGTTTCGCTCGCAGTGGACCTCACGGGCGCGCCCGACAAGTTACCTACGCTGGCCGTGCGCACGTGGGCCAATAATATGCTGCAGTGGCCCAATACGACGCGGTGCAACGAAGAGTAAATTTAATCATCTTCATAAAGTATATCGTCGTCAAGGTTGCGTATCTTATCAAACATATCACCGGCTTCGAATTCTTCGGGATTAGAGTAAATTGCTTTGTTATGCAAAAACCTCATGGGGTTGTTTCCGGCAACTACATGTCCATAAGTAGTGTAATCTACTAACCTGTGATGTATGCCACGAAATCCGTATGTGGCATTTTTACCATGTAAAAATCGCAAATTGGCGGCCCCGGCCAATTTAGGGGGACTTGTGTATCCAAATTTTGAATAAATAGGTTTTGTCGATTTGAATTTTACAAAATCTCTAAACCCCACCGCAATTTCCAACTGCACTTCACGATTCAATGAATACCGACCCAGCCCCGGTATTGCGATGCACGCCTGAAACCAAGTATAGGGCCCCTCGTCGCCAAATGCAATTATAAAGCGCATTAACGCTTCGCATACAGGGTACGCCGACAAGACTTCACTGGGGTGTGAGTTCATTTGTACATTTATTGGCGCGTAATTATAAAAGTGTAACCGTAACGCACAAGCGTTCATTTTGAGCGGGTAAAATAATGAGCAGATTAGAGTAAAGAAAATGGGCAATTGTTTAATGGAATCGCTAATTAACGCGGGCGCCCTGCAGCACACGAGCGCACAGGGTTTGCGCGCCACTGTCGTACAGTACATTCGCGAGCACCCGCAAGTGTTTGCCGACAATGTACGGCACGATTGCAACGAGACGGTGCGTCAGTACTGCGGCCGCATGTCGCGCGACGGCACCGACGGCGACTACGTGTTCCTGTGCGCCGCCGCGCTGCTCTTTGATTGGCGCGTCTTTGTGCACTTTACGGGCACGCGCAGGTTCCTGGTCGAGAATGACAACCCCGGCAGTGTATCGCGCGACGTGCATCTCCGATGGACCCCGGGCCACTACTCGGTGCTCACCAGGTAATTACTTTAGAAACGCCACCGTCTCCTCGTAGCCGCCGCTCAACAGGAACACTTGCGGATACGTGTAGCGCATGCGCCCGTCGGGCAGTTTCTTGGCGGCGTCGCCACGTTTAATCTTGTGCTCCTTCACGGTGAAACCCTTGGCGCGCAAATGTTTTTTAACACGGTCGCACCACGGACAGAACTGCAGCGTGTAAATGACGGCCACTTTTTTCACCTTTGCACCGGCTTTAGCCTTAGGCTTCGCACCGGCCTTAGCCTTGGGCTTGACAACTTTTTTGGGCGGCATGGCTTTTACTCCAATAGACTTTATTTTTTTACACCAACTGCTCGTAGCTCGAGCGTCGACAGTACGTGTAACACGCGTAGCTACCGACACACAACGTCGCCAGGCCGAGCTGCGCGTACGTGCTAATAATGATAATTTGCGGCGCTTCCGATTTATTCTTGGCCAGCGCGCCCGCAATAATCACCGACGAGGCGTATATTGATACAATAATGAGCAGCGGCACGACAATAAAGAGCCACGGGAATCGCATACGGTCGTTACTCATGTTTTAGAGGGGTTCGTAGAGCGGCGACTGCACTCGGCATCGGCGTTGCACCAGATAATAAATTCCGGCCATTAGTGCGAATAGCAGCATTTGCCCGAGGAAACAAATCAAGAACACGGGCACGGCGTCATACTGCGAATAACTGGCGATAAAGGATTGCGCAATGACCGCCACAATGAACGCAAAGGCGAGCGCCATGAAAACCATGGGGAACCGTCGCACAGTTTGCTGCGGCGGGTGTTCGAGTTCCGTTTTAATCATTTATGTTGGGGTGTGTAAAAACCAATCTGGTGTCCTGAGACCCGCCCCTCAATGTCTAATTTTAAGGAACGCTTCGAATTTATGCTCCAAGGCGAATTGTATAATTGTAGAAGCACCGGATCTGGAAGTTTTCGAGTTTACTTTAACAAAGATGATAAAACAGTTGCAGAAGAAGAATATGTGAGATCAACGCTTGATAAACTTAACAACATTGACTATCAGATCGTGTGGTTACCAAAAAGTACCATCAGCAACAGTGAAGGGGTGTACATTGCACTGCACCGAACGACGAGTCCAATGACAAAAAGCGCAAATAAAACTACTTAGTGCACGCGTTTGTACACCACGCCGCGCTTTAGCGCCGAAACAACTCAAAATGTACTGGAGCGCACTGGCCGCACTCACGCTGCTCGTCTACTTCATTGTGCGCTCGATGCGCGCCTTCAAGCGGCGGTTCATTTGGCACGGCGTCGACGCGCTCGATCCGTACGCGCAACCGGACACGCTACCCGCAGACGTCATTTACAAGCAATTGCCCGTGCTCGGCACGCATCACATTGCACTCTACTATCGCATGGGCAACCCGTGGCTCCCGTGGATCGTGCATTGTCACGGCATCCGCACGAACTGCGAAGGTTCCTATGAGTTGTTTGAGCGCGTGGGCGCCGACACGGCCAACGTGCTCGTGTGGGATTATCGCGGCTTTGGCCGCTCGACGGGCACCAGTGACGAGACGGTGACCCTGTACGATTTGCAGAGTATACTGCAGTGGCTCGAGCGCGCCTACCGGGTGGACACGGAGCATGACGTCGTGCTAATGGGCCACTCGTTGGGCACCAACGTGGTACTGCGCTACATGGCGCGCGACACCGTGCAACCGTTGCCGCGTCGCGTCGTACTGTGTCATCCGTTCTACCGTTTGTCCGACGTGTTTGCCTTTGTCGGTATCCCGAGCCTCTTGGCCTACGTCGTGGGCAACATGGACGCCTCAAACGCACTCAAACGCTACTTTAGCACGGACACTGTAGAGCAGCGTCAAGTGCTGTTGCTGGGCACGAAACACGACGGTATTACGCCGTGGAACGCCGCGCGCAAACTCGGCGAACAGTTTGAGCACGTCGAGGTGCACGACGTGGGCGGCACGCACAATCGCACAACGGAGCGCATGTGGGCGGAAATTTGCGAATTTATTTCAACTTAGTGCTCACAGTATCTCTGATGTACTGCCAACACGAGTTCGTAATTGTCCGTCACGCCTTGTTCAATATTTTCCTCGTTGAACACTCCACAGGGTGCCGATTTAGCGAACCGCCGCAATTCCGCAATAAATTCGTGCCGATTAATATCCTGTTGCAAATCTTTGCGTTCGGACACCCATTCGACAAATTGATCGTACCACAGAATTTTTCCATTTTCATTGACAAAGGTGGGTAAACGCCACTCGGGCACAATACCCGGATCGCCAATACTCTGAAACGCCTCGAGGCTCGACAAGTACGTCTCGTGGAACCAATGCATTACCGGGTGTGCATTTGAAGGCACGGCGCTTTGCGACGACGACGACGAGGGATTGTCGTAGGAAAAATCATCAAACGAACTCTCCTCATCGCTGCTAAGTGTAACCGGCTCGGGAGTGTGTTTGCGTTTACGCGACGGTTTGCACTTGGCGCAATAATTGCCGCCATTAAACTCCTCTTCTGGGACATAAATTTTGCACGTACAACAACATTTTTTACCCTCGAGTTCAGGGCCCAAATCGTAAATTACAGCATGATTCGTGACATCCGTACAAGTTCGCACCCAAGCATTGTGCTCGAGATTAGATTTGTTGAAATTACACTTCTTGTGCGCCGGTTGCGAGTTCTCGTAAGTGTAACCCAACGCGTTCTGTGCTCGATCAATACCGATTTGATTATTTTTTGTGCCGGGTTTGCCGCACAGCAAACAAGGACAATGTACGAGCCAATTAACGTACGCTACCGTGAGCTCGTTTGTAATGTGTTTTTTGAGTCTAGCCTTGGTTTGGCATCGTTGAAACACATCTTTGGCATGTTTGGTGATATTTACCAGTAAATCGGGCTTCTTGATCAAAGCCTCCATTTTGTACTCTTCTAATCTTTTACGGTCAATTGGGATGTGCACTCGAGGGTAATTGCATGAGTACATGCTAAAGTATAGTTCTACGTGATATTTATTTAGTGTTGGGTCAAACGCACGAGCGCCTTCACGGACGAGCCGCTCCAGCTCGACTGGTACAAGTCGCAGTCGCCCGCCGCGGACGCCGGTTGCGGCGCGCAGCGAAGCGAGTACAAGTAACTGCCGTTCGTGCTCTGCAACGGTACGGTTGAGAGCAAATCGTCGCCAAACGCGGGCGCGTACGTGCTGTCGAGCGCGATATCCTCGAACATCGCGTTTACGTCGCGCGGGCCCATGCCGCATCCCGACTTGCAGCCGCAGCGTTGCGCGTCGCAGTTACTCGCCGAGCGCGACGTGTCGATTCCAAAGCCGCAATCGTAGCTGCGCGCGTCCGCCGACCAAAAAGGATCGGGCGCGCTGCACGGCGAACAGCCATTGTTGATTTTCGAGGGGCGCACAAGCGCTCCCGGAGATCCGTCTTGAAGTGGTTGAAAGAGCGATTGAGGCTGCATCTACTAAGTTTTCTTTATTGCGCATACCGCGAAAATAAATTTCAATTTGCCTGGACCTTGGCCACCTTGGCTTCGCCGTCGTCGTCGTCGTCGCGCGCACGTTTCGTGCCCACCGTGGTCGCATTGGGCGTCACGAACTCGGCATCATTGGTCACAGTTGCCGCCGGCGGTGGCGTGCCGAACCCGTTGGAGCAAATGAAATCGGCGTCCTGCGAAGCGTGCGTACGCAGCTCCACCTTGGCCTTGTGCAACTCGAGCGTGAGCGCGGGCCCCTTTTGCGAAATTCCAAAGGAGAACTTGACCATCCAGTAACCCGTGGCGCCGCTGCGCAACAACTCGAGCGGCTGTTTCACCTTTTCGTTGCTCGTCATTGGGACCATGGCACACGAATCCGAGACGTCCAAACGGAACTTGGCCTTTTCGTCATCACTGTACTTGGCGGCGTTCTTCTCCTCGACCACGACGCCCGTGGCGTCCTTCACATGATAACGCACCTTGATCACCACCTTCGGATCGTACTTGGGCTTGCCTTCGTCGTCGAGCTGCGTGCACACGTCGAGCGGCGTCGTCAATCCTTTGCGCGCAAGTTCCAACTGCGCCTCCATGGGCACCGAGTCGGGATACGACGTGTCGAGCAACTTGACGCGCGTTCCATTGTCGTCCGCCGTCGAACCGTTGAGCAGCGCCTCGGCGGCCGCGCCCACAGCCGCGTTAATGGCACGAAACGCCTCAAAGCCCGGCGTGCCTTCCTTTTCGTAGTCGCGTAAACGCAACTTGCAGTGCGCTTTACCGCTCCACTTATTGAAGTACTTTTCGCCCAGTGTCCACGAAGCGTCCGTCGAGTCGACGCGCACGAACTTGCCGTCACTTTGCGACCAGCGTTCCAAGCCGTGGAATGTTCCAAGTTCGGGCCCGAGTTGCACGGCGAACGGCGCGCCTTCGTACGTCATCGGAATGAACGTGTACAGTGACTTCTTCGAGTTGGTCTTCTTGGGCGGCTCGAAACGAAGCTTGGAAGCGTCGAATTGCGCCGCTGGAATGTTACGAAAACTTTTTGTTGCCATTTTAGTTTCACTTGTAGTTTCACTTGATGTATCCGCTAGTTGGTTATCCGCTGTGTTACGCTTTACGTGTGCTTTAAAAAATACGTATTTGAACGCACTTTTGTGGGGCCGCCGCGCACGGTCTGCTCCGCAAAATTTTATTTTTGCACACCATCACAAAAGCCATCATGGGCGAACTCGTCGAAGTCGTTGAGAACCGTAGTTGGCGCCTGTACGACAAGCACGGCACCGTACTGTACTTGACGCTCGAGGAGCACTCTGTAGAGAACAATGTACGTAAATGCCACGTGTCGCTTCGTTACGGCGAAGAGGCGCACCGCACAAAGTTGAGCCTCGATTTCATGCGCGTGTTCATTCGCATACTGCCGCTCAAGTACTCGCGCGTACGCTGCAGCCGGCCGCAGACCCGTGTCTATGAATCACTGAAACGCGAACTAATTAATCACACGAGCGACGCCGTGGCTTCGTGGTCGCTGTGCTACAATAGCAAACGCCGTCAACAGTTGAGCGCGCGCTGGGACCTATGGGCCGAGTTTGACGTGGACGAGTTGGGCGGCGCTCTGCTCGAGCTTGAGGTGGAACGCGTGGAGCGGCTCAGTAACTGGCAAGTGCTCAAGGGCGAACAGCCGCTCTTTGCGTGGCCCCCCGTACACGCCACTTTGTAATAAATGTGCGAATTACCGTGTGAATTTTGGATGCGTGTGGCGCTCATGAATAATCAATGGGTGGAATTAACTCGAGCCATTCCTGCGCTCGGCCGGTACTCTTTGCGCGCCGATGTTCAACAATATGTGCGCGAAGCATTTTGTCACCGGGAGTATGATGAATGGAACCCCGTTTTGTCATTCAAGTACTGGGGCAAATGTAAACAACAAAATGGACAAGCATATGAAATTACTTTGGGATATAAAGAGAAAATTTTCAAATTACAAGCACGTAAATTAAATTCTTACGACTACGTTTGGCCATGGAATTGTATTTCCGATTTACCAGGAACTTTTGGCTTTGGTTCAACTCCCGCAACGGCTTTTTTGTTTATTTTGAAAAAATTTGAGTATTTATTCTCCAATTATACAAAAAATAGTATCATAGAGGATTATTTATTTTTAACTAAGCAGGGCGAATATGAACTAAAGTACCCGTACAATGGAGCAGCAGAACAGCCTATATTTTGGCTTGGAAGTTCGGCCCCTCAATAAATGAATTTACCGTGTGAATTTTGGGTGCGTGTGGCGCTCATAAACAATCAATGGGCGGAATTAATACGAGCAATTCCTGCGCTCGGTCGATACTCTTTGCGCGCCGATATTCAACAATATGTGCGCGAAGCATTTTGTCGTCGAGACTATGACAAGTGGGGCGATTATTCATTCAAGTACTTGATCAAACGTAGGCATTTAAATCTTTTTACAATTAGACTGCAGTACGGGGATGAAATTATTAAATTGCAAATTTATTACATCATGCTTAGCGGATGGGTGTGCAGAATAGCCGATGATCAACTAGAGCTGGGGTTTTTGAATCGTTACATGAAAATAGGCGGTCATGGCGAAACTTTTCGAAAAACTATTGAAAATGCCTTTTCATCTCTTCTTAAATGTTTTACAGCGTATGATCCGCTGGATTTTATCAAAGATCTCAGTTTCTTGTTAACTCGAGGCGAATATGAACTAAAGTACCCGTACAATGGAGCAGCAGAACAGCCTATATT
>SPJL01004112.1_pt1 | contig 23961 bp, 30 predicted proteins | sample 3741751 | NCBI WGS metagenome assembly SPJL01 (sample SAMN10925998, study PRJNA522277) | cold seep metagenome | isolation source: Elba SIP-enriched marine methane seep metagenome, extraction at timepoint T3 | place: Italy: coast of Elba, Mediterranean Sea | reverse complement strand
TCGCTGGGAGCTGTGGCGCGAGACGATTTCGGACAACTCGCAGCCGCAGTGGAGCAAGATCGCCAGCGATGCGCACAACGTTGGCGAGGTTCCGATCGCGATCTTCGCTGGTGGTCGCCAAGAGGGCTTGGTTCTACCCAGTGACAGCATCCTTAGCGACATTGTCGACATTGACCGCTCGATCCTGAATCAAGCGTCTCTGCTGCTCGAGCAAGTCTACGCGCAGGTGTACGCACAGCTCTGCCTGCCTATCGGTGAGCACGAGAAGCTACCGGACGGAATCGAGCTAGGCGTTCACCGCATCCTAGGTTTCTTCGGACCGAACGGTACGCCGCTCTACCTCAACCCCAACGCGGACATCATCAAGGTCCAGTGGCAGCTGATTCAGGACTGCATCGCGATGGCGCGCCAGCTGGCGAACGTGTCGCGAGGCCGCAGCGAGGACTCGAAGGAAGAGCGCAGCGGCGCAGCGATCACGAAAGAGTCAGGCGACAAGCACTCGGCGATCGCGGCACTGGCTGAGCGCGTCGAGGAGTTCGACCACGACCTGCACCGCCAGGTCGCAGCATGGCGCGGCGAGAAGAAGTTCCCGAAAGCCTCCTACGATCGAACGGTCACGCTGAAATCGATCAGCGAGCAGATCGACGACGTTCTCCGACTCCAGGAGCTGGGCCTCAAGAAGGCAGCGCTAGAGATGATCACAAAACCGATCGTCGTGCGCGCGCTGAAAGAGTTCGGCGTTCAGGAGAAGGAGATCGAGGAGCTAGCAGGCGACCTCCTGGAGATCACGCCAGAGGTCAAGGCCGATGCACCGACGCCGAAGGAAATCGCGGAGCAGTAATGAGACTCAAGGATGCGGACTGCACCGTATGTGGCCACAGGCAGCTTGACGTCGACGTAGAAACGCTCTCGTGGACCGAAGGCCCACTCTACTGCCTCAGATGCAAGCGCGACACGCACCACGAGGCGGCATGCAACGGCGGCACGAACACGCGCTATCGCTTCTGCGACTGGAGCGACGAGGCATGTCGCGAGGCGATCCGGTACGAGGGCAACTCGTACGCCGAGTACGACGGCGCAGTAGACACGCTCAGAGACGGCACACAGATTCGCGGCGGAAGCGAAGACAGTGTCGCAGAGAATAGAGACCGCGCGCGCTTTAGGCGCGAGGGTCCCAAGATCACGGTTAGCGGCTAACGCTGGGTCGCAAAACTTTACCAACCACAAGCAGCGGCAGCGATACGCGAGCGCTCAATCTCGCGGGAAACGCGTACGGACGGCGATAACTGTCTGGGTGAGCAAGTGACGGAAAAACTACTAAGCCAAGAGCAATTTGACGAGGCGCTGAACAACAGGCTTTCGCGAGAGCGCGACAAGTTCGAGAAGAAGCTCGAAAAGCTTGAAGCCAAGATCGACACTGCGCGCAAGGAAGGCCGCAGCGAGATCCTCGACGAGCTGAACGTTGATACTCCGGAGGAGTTGAAAGCGACGCTCGAAAAGATGCAGGAAGGGCAAAGCGAAACAGCCAAGCTGAATCGCGAGCTAGCCAAGCTCAAGAAGGAGCGGGATACCGCCGTCGAAGAGCTGAGCACACTGCAGAGCAAGAAGAAGAACGGCGATATCGACGCTGCGATTCTCGAGATGGCAGGCGACAAGACCTACGCGAAGTCTGTGCTCGCGCACATGCGGATGCGAGGCAACCTCGACATCGACTCAGACGGCAACGTTACTGCTGACGGTCAATCACTCGAAAAACAGTTCAAGCAACTGCTAGTCGAGCACCCCGAGCTTCAAAAGGGTGACCTGGACCGGGGCGGAGCCGGATCAGACGAGACGGTAACAACTCCGAACGTGCCTGTGAATCAACCCGCAGATACACGCTCATTTCCCGCGGTCCAACAAGCAGCGGCGGCGCAAGGCGTCACCAAGCTGTATCCCTGGGAGCCAGACCCGCAAGGGTAGGTGCACGAGCTAGCGGTGGATTAGGAGTCCACCATGGCAATTGGTAACACCACTCAATACGGCGCGGACGTTGGTCTCCAGACCGCGTTTGAGCCAGGTTTCGTCGATGCGGTCTACCGTCTCGACGACTTCCTGAGCCTGCACGTCAACAAGCAGCCTGTCTTTCCGATGTCTCCGATGCTCGGCGACATTTCGTCGGAGCGATGGAAGGTAAATTCGGCTGGCAATACGTCAGTTGAGATTTTCACAGAGTCCGGATCGGCGCCGACGCCCGTCGCACAGACGTACGTCAACGCAGCGGTCGCGGCGACGTACTTCCGCGGCACGATCCGCATCACCGGTCACGTTCGCGATGCGATCCGACTCGGTGCAGCGCCTTCGGGACTGAACGTCTTTAACGAGGAGTTCGGACTCGGCGCACTCGACCTCAAGAAGTTGGTAAAAGACAGCTTCATCGGTTCGAGCAATAGCGGCCTCGAGGTCGCGATCGACGCTAGTACTACGTACGCTGGGATCGCTCGCGGTTCGGCAACGTACTGGGAGTCGCAAGAGACGGCGGTCGGCGGAGCACAGACGCTCGCAGCGCACCTCAACATGATCGAGGCGCTCGGCGACAACGATGTCGGTGCTAACACCGGCCTCATCCTGGGCCCCCGCAACCAACTGACCAACTACTCGCAGCTGCCTGGCGCGCCTGGCGCGGCAAACACAACGCAGTCCGTCGACATGGCGATCAAGGGTGGAGCTAACGGCTTCGACCTGGCGCCTCGCCTCGACGCGATGACCGTCGCTGGCATCCCGTTCGTGGGCGTTGGCGGAATGACCGATACGGTCCTCTGCTACATGGATATCACGCCGGGTAACTGGCACCTGAAGATCCGTCGCGGCCTCGAGCTGCGACCGCTCCCGCACTCGGGAGACGACGACGTCTGGCAGATCTCCAGCGCCTCCGCGCTGATCTGCAAGCGTCCGAAGCTTCAGGGTAAAAACACCGGCGTTACTGCCTAACCAAAGACGGAGCGACCCACCCGGCATCGCGACTGGGTGGGCCTCCGTAAACACGGAGATCAGATATGGCAATGACTGTCACTGTCACTGCGACCTGCGATCTGCCGAATGGCGATCGACTCGTTCGTGGCACTGCAACGTTCGACTCCTCGTACGCTACTGGTGGCGAGGTTATGGACCTTTCGACGCAGCTCAGCGGTTCCCCTACGGTGCTTCTGAGTGGCGACGACGGCTACGTCCCGCAACACGATCGCGGCACTGCTGCTGCTGGCCAAGTTCTCGCGTACGAGGCCGGAGTGGACGCTGCGGCGCTCGACGAGGTCGCTGCAACAACCGACCTGAGCGCGGTGATCTGCCCGTTCGTTGCGATTGGTACACCTGCGTAACTCTTTCGGCGCGCCCATCTGTAGTGGGTGGGCGCGCAATGTGGATTCATGACCGAGTACAAGGCACCTGTTCTTTTCCCCGAGTTCGCCCAACACGCCGACTACCACTCTCGCCGAGACTACCTCAAAACAACGATGGAGTTGCTCGCAGAGGAGAAGTCGCTTTCGCTGACGGACATCTACAACCAGCCCTCGCCGATCCCCGACATGTGCGGAGAGATCATCCTAGGCTACATGTACTCCGACCAGGAAGACGGCCTGGGTCAAGAGCACGAGGAAGTACCCCCAGCACTCGCGGCCTACCAGGTCACGATCAAAGCGCACAAGCACGCCACGATCGAGGTGGAAAACCTCGACGGCACGACCTCCAAGAAACCTTGGACGGTGCGCTGCAAGCTCCCGTCGCGACCCTACACAGAGTATGTGCAAGGGATGGACGGCAAGCGTTACGCGCGCAAGCGCCTGCGGAAGATGTCGTTCGACAGCGAGAAGACAACCGCGACGGTTCGAGCAGCGCTAGCGTGGCGCATCCTACGACAGCATGGATCGTTCTGCCGCACAGCGAAGACAATCAAACAACAGCGAGCGGTGTGGCGTTGCGAAGAGGTCAAGCCCAAGAAGAAACCGACGCTCTCGCCTGCACCTAAAGCCATCGAGGACGTGTTCGCATGAACCGATACACCTACACTCAGAGCGCCACTCTGGCGTGTCCAATCATGGAACCGGCAGACTGGACGGATAAGTACGTCTCGTGGTCGCTTCCCAACAAGGATGCGAACACGCTCGTGCCTACCCACGGGTGTAGGAGCGGTTCGGTCCAGTTCACACGGTTCGAGTCGACGACCGCTGCGGCCTCGTGCCACATCTCGATCGGTGCCTACAAAGACGGCGTATGGATCGGCTGGGCGCTGAACGCATTCAGCGTCGTTGCGATCTCGGTCGGATCTGCGACTGCTACCGCGCACTTCGCGGTCCCTGCAGGAACCACGCACATCCGAGTCTTCGCAACACGGTTTGCGGATGCGACCGCGGTCGATTGCGCTGGTGGCGTGCTCAACCTCAGCACCGAGCTGCTTCACGACGAGATGGAGTCGACGCTAGACGGACAGTCGACATCACACACGGCAGCGCACTACATCGGATCGATGAACAGGCTGGGGCGCTCGAATCACCGCTACGCGTACATGGTCTATAACAGCCACGCATCGACGGCGGTCTCTGCGCAGATCTACGGCAAGTGGCGCCTCGGCCTCCCGGAGCGCCCTGTCTACCGCACTACGGTCAACGCGGCGATCGCCACATCCCTGGCTGCCAACGCAGACACGGACCTGATCGCGGCCTCGACGGTTCCCTGGGACTGCCTCGACGTCTACCAAACGACAGCAGCGGCCGTTACGGACGTTTTCTACCGCGTTTCCGAGGTTCGCGAGTACTAGTAGCGTATAACAGGCTAGGTCAAAGGAGGCCTAGCTATGCGATACGCACTACTCACCGCCCTTCTGCTACTAGGAGGCTGCCTTCCTATGGCTGACTTCGGCGGAACATACGATCTGCAGCTTCCTGCACAGTACGCCGTCGAGGGGCGCCCCTGGAAGCTCTATCTCGACACGATCATCACAGCGGACGATTCACCGGACGCAACCACGCCGAAGTCCGTAACAGACTTCACGTTCGATGTGACGATCTCGCCACTCCTGCAAGGGACTGCGACGCAGACAGGTCACCTGTTTTCGTACACTCCGGTAGCATCCGACTCAGGGGTTCATACGATCATCGTCAAGCAGTACGATGGAACGACGCTGGAAGGCCAGCGCACCGGCACGCTGTACATTGCCAACGATCGGGCGAGGGTTAACCCTCCGACGCTACGGATCGCCTTGACGGGCGATTCGCTGACCGCTCGAGGCAAGTATGTCGATGCGCTGGCTACGATCGCCGCACAGCACACGCATGCGATGAAGCTCGTGCTCGTGGGCACGCTCGGCACCACGAGCGGGGGCAACGCGCACGATGGCGAGAACGGTTCGAGTTGGCTGCGCTACCGCAACCAGTGGGGCGGGCGGCCGTCGTCTGGTGCACAGGACAGCCCGATCGTCAACGGCGGCTACGGCGTTCTGGACCTGCCGAACTACGCGACGAATCTCGGTGGACTTCCGCCGGACGTCATCGTCTACATGTTCGGCATCAACCTTATCTTCACAGCAAGCACGCTGGGCAACTCGCAGATCTTCGTCAACCAAGAGCACACGCGAGCTAATGAGATCTTCACCGAGTGGCAGTCGGTCTACCCTAACGCGCGGCACCTGTTCGCGTTGACAACGCCAGGATCGAGCGACGAGAGCGTCTACGAGGCGCTCTACGGCGTAGGCCACGCCTTGGCCGACCAATACCGCTGGGAAACCTATCAGCGCTCGGAGATCGCGCAGCAGATCATTGACTTCGGAGGCCGCGAGGTCACTGACAAGATCTACCTAGCAACGCCGGCGACGGGAACCGATCCGATCAACGGATACCCAGTCGACGACCCTATCCACATCGACGACTCCGGCGGAGTTGACGTCGCAGAGAGCATCTACGCGGCGATCCGCTGGCACTTTGGAGAAGCAATGGCAACCACTGCGCTACAACACGTGACGCACAACGTTGGCGGCACAGTGGCCTACGATGGCACTCACGCTCGCCCGGCGACGTCCACGGTTAGCGCGTACAAGGGCGACGGGAACGCGGTCTTCGAGGACCAAACGACGGTCGTTAGCCCTATCAGCACCACGGCGAACGGGGCTATCACCGCAGGCGATAAGACGGTCACGCTGGCCAGCGCAGCCGACGTCAACCCCGGTGACGAGTTCTGGATCCGTACGCCGGACGAGAAGGTGCAGGCCAAGACGATCTCGGGTGCTGTGGTCACGCTGTGGAGGCCTGTACGGCACGCACACGCCACCGGAGTAACCGTCGAGGGTACCAAGCTTAGCTACGCAGTAACGGCCGCACAGGCCGACTCGCTTTGGTGGGATGGGCGCCTCGTCTGGAAGGATGCGAGCGGTCTGCAGATCGCGACCCAGGGCTTTGTCTGCACCAAGTACGGCATCGCCCGAACAGTTACCGCGGTTGATCTGGCAGACGAGCTGCCTAAGCTCGACGTACTCCTGCCAGCGAACGAAGATCCAGAGCGACTGCTAGAGACCTCGCGACAGGATGTCGTGCGCGAGTTGGCGTCAACGACCGCGGGGCGCGCACACACGTTCGTGGGTCCCGAGGAGTTCAATCACGCCACCGTGCTCGCCGCAGCGCATCGCATCTTTAGGCGCAGAGGCTCGCAGACAGCGCGCGAGATGGCGACGCTGTACAAAGACCTGATGAAGGAAGAGATCGAGCTACGCATCGCAGGCCACGGCTCGCGGGACGCAGACCAGGACGGAACCGTCGAAGAGCACGAGCAGCGCTCGCTTCGATCGGCACGGAGCGCGCGAGGCTAACCTAGCCCGCAGTTCGCTCGAAAGCAAAACATGGCAAGCACAGCTAACCTTGTGCTGGATAACTTTATCTGGCGCATTGAGGGCATTTCTCCGACCGTAGATGCGGCCGTACCGTTCAAGTACTTGGACGGCCCCCATACAGCTCCGCTTGCCTCCTCGCGAGACCGCGTGTTCGACGTCCAATGGGAAGGCAGCGCTGACGCGCACACCGTCGACGGCCAGCCCATCACTGCAGTCGACAACAACCGCATCACGGACCACGTCTTCGTGGTCACTGTCCGTTACCCCGCAGAGCAAAACCAGCGAGGCGTCAGCAAACGCGCGCTAGAGGATCGCCACGACATCCTGAAGCGCCTGCGCGACGGTTCGCTCTGGGTTGGCTACGACGACAACAACACAGCGACGGACCTCGGTCTGCATAACCGGTACAGAACAGAGGACAAGCTAGAGCTTGACGACAACACGTGGACGTACACGTCGCAATGGACATGTACGATCGAGGAGAGCGAATAGATGGCGAGCCCAAACAATGTAAAAGAGCTACGACTGCTCTACCCAACCACGTTCAACGAAACGTTTACGGCCGCTGATAACGCTGCCTGGGCTGCAGGGACTGCGATCAAGCCCAAGACGATCAGCATCGATGCGTCTGGTCTCATCTACAACTCGCAAGAGGATGAGACGATCGAGAATCTGCTGCACACACGTCGGGCGAACATTCCGACAACCCGTGGAGGCTCGATCAAGTTCGGCGTCTACGGCGAAGGCGGAAACACCGACACAAGCGATCCAGTCCTTGCCACGCTCCTGAGCAAGATCATGGGTGGCCTTCAGGGCGTCACTACTTCGCGCACCGACTCGATCGAAGCGAGCAGCTCAACTGTTTCTCTCAACCTCACAAGCCACGAGCTTCTGAGCGGTATGGGGTGCCTTGTCGGTACACCTGGGGATGGCGGAGGCGATGGCGCGTTTCGCGTGGTCACCTACAACGACGCAAACTCCGTCAACCTGGACGTCGCGGTCGCAGCCGATCCAAGCAGCACCACTGCAGTGCTTGCTACGACGGTGTTTCACGATCCGACAGCGACGCAGTCCTACATCGACACGCTGCTCATCGGACACGACGCCACCGACCAACTGCAGACGATCGGCGGGCAGGCTACCTTCGAGATCGAGGGACAGCCGAACGAGGTCCCGCGTTTTAACTTCGAGGTTACCGTCGCGGACTGGCAAGAGGTTGCATCGGGCGATCGCGATCAGCTCGAGCCCACAACGCCAGCGACCGCGAACCCTCCGCCCGTCGATCGATACGCCTCGGTTATCCTGCAGAACGACGGGACAACGACGCTGCAGGCGTTCAAGGCAGCCAACATCAAAATCAACCCAGGCATCGTCTGGGAGTTGGAAGAGGCCGCCGGAGGCGTCAACGGTATCTGTGACCACGTCAGAATGACGTCGGTTCCAACCATCGAGATGGACATCATCCTAGACGGAAGCGCCGATCCGCTGCCAGGGTTCTACGACGACTTCGTCAACAGCACAGCCAAGCAACTGATCATCCAGTACGGTAAGACGGCTGGCAAGTGCATGGCGATCGACATGCCTCGCTGCTTCTTCACTGGCGCGCCAGTGCGGAGCGAGGTCGGCCGCCTCTCCGCGGTCAAGGTCATGCTTCACGGCGGGAACAACGACTCAAACGGCAACACATCGGCATTCTGGCTGCGCTACAGCCCGATCCGGTTCCACTTCGCATAAACCCCAACACAGGACAGGAGGGGCCCTTGAGTAAGAAGAAACGATCCACTCGGCGCATCTGGCGTCGTCGGATCAAGCAGGTTCGATACGTTCACCCAGACGATCCCGCGATCAAAGACGAGTGCTTTGATCCCATTGTCGAAGAAGACGAGGATGGGAAAGCTACCGAAACCCTATCGCTGTACGATCAGTATGTCGAGTCCGACTACACGGAATACGACCTGCTGAAGTTCGACGGCGAGCCAGCAGTTATCACGCTCAAACCCCTAACGGGTCACCAGCAAGAGATCTGCTTTGACATGGGCAACGGTGCTGCACAGAGCAACACGATCGGCCGGTGCGCCATCGAGAAGATCGCAGGCGTACCGCTTGAGGTTCCCATCGAGTTCGAGAAGGAAGGCTCCAAGGGGCTGGTCATCTCGCGCGCTTGGTGGTACGAGCACAACCCCTTCCCCGTCGACGTCGTAACGGCAATCGCAGAAGTCGTATTCAAGCTCAGCATGGCTCGCAGCCCTTTATCCGGGCGCTCAGGCAAGCACCCTGGGCCCGCGCAGTAAAGAGCGTTGATCGCGGCGAGGACCGTACGCCAACGGCTCGCCTGATCACTGCAGCCCCTGGTCCCTGCGATCAGTGCAAGAGAGATCGCCACCACGCCGTTAGAGCGGAGTGGGGCTGCGGATTCATCGACGAGTACCGCGGCAAGGGCACCCGCCCGGAGCTGCGCGACTTCGCAGCGGTACACATCGACGACGGAACAGTGCCCGAGATCACCGACCTTCCGGAGGAGTATCGGACCTGTCCCTGGTACTACGACTCCGCTGACTTCGTTGTCAGCATCAACGACCTCCGCGACGACTACGAGAAGGGCCGACTAGGCGAGGCACTGGAGCTGCCGGCCCCGCTTCGCGTGTACATCCGTGCGGCCATCGACGCTTGGCGCCGCTGGTCCGATTACTGGCAGGACGAGATCAACTGATGCCAACACGCCACCAGATCCTAGAGAGACGCTTCGACGTCGCGCATCGCAGCGCCTCTGGATCGGTGGTCCGCATCACGTTCGAAGTCCAGCCGCTAGCGATCCACCTTCCTACGCCAGACGAGCTAGCCGTAGCGGTAGGCGACTCCATCGCAACAGCCAGTCGCAAGCGTATGAAGAAGGTTTCCGGACCACTGTCGCGCCTCGCAGCGTGGGCTATCGAAACGGACAAGTTCTTCACGGTCTCGGACACGACGACGACCGTTTCTGACGGTCTGTCGCGAGTCTCCGGCCCTAAAAATCCTCGCCCCAGCAGCAATCGCGGGTTCGAGCGCATGGAAAAGGATTTCGGAGTCCACAACCCAACCGAGCGAGAGATCGACATCGCTCTTGATCTGTTTTTTACGCCCGAAGCACTGCTCGGTGGCCGCCAGGTCGCCGGGTTTGGTGGCCTCGCTGAGAGGATCGGTATCGAATGAGCATTCAACGCACAGTACGCGTCAAGGTTCAAGCGCAGGTCACTGGTCTAGCCAGCCTCGGCAGCCTAGGGAAAGCGTTCGAGGACGTTGCTCAGGGCGCAGACAAGACCGCTAAAGGCGCCAAGAAGGCAGACGACAAGCTTAAAGATCTGATCAAGACGGCTGCGGGCGCAATCGCGATCCGCCAGCTTGGCCAGTGGTTCGACTCTGCATTTGAGAGTGGCGAGAAGTTCCGTCTCATGACGAACAACCTCACCTTCAGCATTGACAAGGCAGAGGCCGCCACGAAAGGGCTGGTTTCGAGGTTCCAGCTGACGCAGCAGGCATCTCGCGCAGCAACGCTAGGTGTGGCAAGCACCGCCGAAGAGTTCGCCGGGCTCTCGCGCGCAGCGGTCATCGCGTCGCAGCGCATGGGCATCGACGTTAACCAGGCGATGGAGCAGTTGATCCTGGGTACTGCTCGCATGTCTGCCAAGCGCCTCGACGATCTCGGAATTCTGATCAAGCAAGGCGACGCAAACAAGAAGTATGCGAAGGCGCTCGGTGTCAACGTCAAGGCGCTGAGCGCTGAGCAGAAGCAGGCAGCATTCCTGGCAGAGGTCAAGGTCAAGCTGAAGGCGATCACTGACGGTCAGACCGTTAGCGTCAACAGTCTCGGTGGATCGTATAAGCAGCTCAAAACGAGCGTTACCAACCTGATGGACTCGCTTAAGAAGTTGCTTGCGTCGGCGAAGAACGGCGTCGGCATCTTCGAGGGCTTCACTACAGGGATCGACGCGCTAAGAGACGCTATCAACGGCGTTGGCAGCGCCTCGGATCTAACGAGCAAGAAGCTCGAAAAGACGATCGACAAGCTCAAGGGGTACTTCTTCATCCTGGGCAAGTTCCGTCCAGAGCTTGCGGACATGCTGGACAAGACTGCCCGGGGTGCCACTGCAGCTCTGCGCACATTGACAAAACCGCTGCTTAAGCGCAATGCGATCGTTAACCAGCAAAAGAGCATCCACGATGCAGCCACTGCGGCTGGGCGTCGGGCTGCCTCCTCGCTGGGCGGCAGGACGTCGTCGCGCAAAAAGAGCAACGACATCCCTGCGACAGACGACGAAAAGCAGTCGTTTGAAGCGCAGGAGTTTCTCGCCCGCATCCACGATCGTCGACGACGACGCGAGGCGCGCGGAGACAGGCAGCTCGGTGAAGCTGGCAGCGCCTTCGATCGCGGCAACCAAGACCGCGGCGACCAGGCCGCAGAGACCGAGCGCGAGCGCATTAGCCGCATCACTGCAGCACAGGCGAAGTTCGGCCCAATGGCCAAGCAGAAGCAGAAGCTGGCGAAGATGAACGACAAGCTCAACAAGAGCTTCAAGGCGCTGGCTAAAGGTGGCCTGTCTGCGTTTGCGCAAGGCCTGACACAGTCGATCTTCGCCGCGGTCAACGGCGAAAAGAGCTTCGGTGCTGCACTGGCTGGCATGACTAAAAGCGTAATGGCGATGATCTCCCAACAGGCGACCGTCAAGGCCGTAATGGCGCTCGCGGATGCGTTTGCCAACTGGATGAACCCCAAAGCGTTCGCCATGAACATGAAGGCCTTCGGCCTGTACACAGCTGCGGCTGTTATGTCCGGCGGCATCTCTGCAGCTATTCCTGCGCAGAGTTCCGGCGGAGGCGATAGCGCAAGCGCCGGAGCGAACTCTCCAGGAACCGGCGGATTCCGCGGAGGCGCCGGCGACGATGACGAGCGCAACGTGAACGTGAACGTGTTCCTGTCGGCCGACAGAAACGAGGCAGCAGCAGTGATCATGCAACGAAGCACCATGCGCGCAGAGTTGGCAGCCTAATGGGCGCTGGTGACCTCACGCAGTGGCTAGGCCGCTTTTCTGTCGCAGCCAGCACCAACGCGATCACCGTCGAGGACACGCAGAACGCATACACAGCGGACGATATCACCGTTGCGTCTGGTCGATACTACATCGCTGGGTATACCGGCGAGGCGACCGATCAGTTCTGCGAGGCGCTAACCGCGCTGTTTGTTGCGCTGCCTGGCACCGACTACGACAACTGCACCTTCACCTACTCCGGCTCAACTGGAAAGGTCACGTTTACCAACAACGCGACAACAACGCTCACGTTCAACGACAGTACAATCGCGACGATCCTCGGATTCACGTCCTCGCCTTACAGCGGGGCGAGCACATACACCGCGGAGAACGAAGCGCGCTACGGCTGGCGTCCGGACCGACCTCTCAGCGACCACCCAACGCACGCGGACTCGGTCTTTGCGCCGCTGAGCATGTCGAAGATCCAGCGCGCACCGGACGGATCAATCGCGACGGTTCCCGCCGTGGCAGTGCTCTACGAGGCCCGGCGACTCGGCTTCCGCTACGTCGACGGCGATCGCGTTCGCACGCCAACCACTGGCACTGTCTATCAGGACTTCGAGCAGTTCTACGAAGACGTGATCGCGGCGACGATGAAGATCCGTATGTACCCCGATCGGACGGTGAACACGTCAAGCGATTATGTCGAGCTGGTCATCGGTGACGAGCGCCGAGGCGTGCCGAGCTTCGAGCGGAGTTGCAGGCGATCAAGCAGAAAGTACGACGGACTCTGGGACGTCATGTTCCCGGTGATGAAGGCCGTATAGATGGCGCTCACAACAGCGCGTCGCCAGAAGCGCGCGCTTATGCTGCGCATCGGTGGCCACGATAAAACAATCTGGGACATCCAGAACCCGCCAGGCACTGCCGAGAGCTACGACCTCGACGGCATCTCAGGCCTACGTGCGCCCACCGAACACAGCAGCAGCGTCGATCTAACAACGCTCGAACCCTCCTGGTCCGCGATCACGTTCGAGGTCGCCGACATCGACGACCCTACCGCAGACGACGGATCGAAGTACTGGGCGAAGCACATCGCGCCAGGTAAAGCGCAACTGTCCACGACCTACGTTGCGCCCATGGTCCGCCGAAACGAGACGGATAAATGGCTGCTGCCTAGCGCGGTAACCGTCGACATCAAAGCGACTGCCGATGCTGCGAACTTCCCCTCGAGCGGAGACGCCTGGATCGGACCAGAGCGATTCAGCTACACCGGAAAAGGTGGCAGCGCGGTCGGTCACGATGGCAACTACTATCCGCTGACCGGCGTCACTCGCGGCAAGTACCCGGCGCTTATCGACCCTCGCGACACTGGCAGCAGCACAAGCTTTTCGCGCCCCATCCTACATACGGTCAACACTGGCCGAGGTGTTACGGTTAGCACTGAGCGCCTTTCGTGGATCGGGTCCGAGGTCGCGCTCTACGTGGTGCTATGGGACGAGTCTACGGGCGCATGGGAGGCGCAGTCCGCGGCGACGCTGGTGTACTACGGCTACATCACCGCCGGGATCAAGTACGACCCTAAGGGCAAGTGGAAGATCACGACAGAGAGCACGCTGAACTACCTCGAGCGCAACGTAGAGGCCTCGCCTCGCCGAACGAACCTGATCGGGATTAACCTGAACGGGACAAGCGGTAGGACGTTTCGGATCAATCAGTGGGAAGACGGCAGAGCAACGCATCGCTATGTGAACATCACTGTTGCTCAAAAGTACTACCATGGGTGGATTCAGCTGCTACAAGAGGTCAAGCAGCTAATCAACACTGCGACTTGGACCACCGTAAGCGGGGTACCCTCCGCCATCTATGCGGATTTCGATGGTGACGGAGGCCTGGTTCTTTCGACTAACAGCTCAGACGTGGAGTTGTCCCTGGGAGTGATTGGCCCTCCGCCTGTCAAATTCCCCAGTCATGTTCTTCAGGCGCTGGGATTCGACATCGTGAGTCCCGGAGCCATGAAGATGCAGGGCGTTTCGGCTAAGCCGTCCGGCTCGGGTGGGTTTTCACATGAGACAGTGTTTGAGCCGCACAAAGCGCCATTCACGTCATATCACCCGCTCTTTAAAGACGCGAACGGGGGCAAGCTTGCGCTAGCAGCGCACGCAGACGGCGCGCTAAGTGACGATCAAGGAGACTACAGCAGCGAGCTGGCTTATGTCCTCGTCGAAGGCGAAGGCGACCTCCGAGAGAAAACAAAAGAGCTTATTGCCTATACGGCAGTTGGATCGCTTTCGCAGGCAAACTTCGCACACGCAGGAGACGAGCTGACCTTGGCAGCCGACTACCTGCAGCCAGCGCTTGCCGAAGTGCGATCGGGTGCCCGAGCCGCCCGGGCCGCATATGTCGGTGTTCGGCAGTCTTCCAGCGTTAACTTTCTACCTCAACTGGCTCGTCAAGTGTTCGTTCACACGCCAGTCGACGCAAACAACAATGCTCGCGGCCCGTTTCGCATGCTGCTAGACATGCTCACCTCGACGGGAGCAGCAGCGAGCTACAACGGTACGTATGACACGCTGGACGCGCAGCACGCACTATCGATCCCTAGTAAGGTCATCGACGACCAGAGCTTCCTCGACGCAGACGCACACGCCGCAGCAGTAGCGCCGGCGTTGTTCCCGAGGATTGCATACGCGATCCTGGAGCCTACGTCGTGGCTGGAGTTGTTCCAGCGCGAAGCGAAGCTCTACGGCTTTGTGCTCTCGTGGTCTAGCGGGCGAATCACAGTCAAGCGCCCGTTTGACATCCAATGGACAAACCCCGCTGCGACACTCACGAATAGCAATAGCGCGCGCAGCAACGACTATCCGATGGTCGAGATGTCTAGCGAATCCGCGATCAACCGCTACAACATCGAAGCAGATTACGATCGTCATGAGGACGAATACAAGGGCAATTTCAAAATCACCGATACGGTGAGCCGAGACACTCTCGGCGATCTTCGAGAAGTAGATCTGGCGCACCCCGGTCTTCGTGTTGGACAGTATGAGCAAGAGCTTGTCTCCCTTGTGATTAGCGACAACCGTGCGGCGATTCTGGGGCTGGAAAACCAGCGTATCCGACGCACGCTCAATGTAACGCTACTCAATCAGATTGCAGTCGGCGATACGGTTCTGCTCGACGTCGAGGCCGCACACCCGGACCCGTTCGGATCGGGCGCGCTGACATGCGAGGCATACGGAATCGTGTTGAGCCTCAGCTGGGAGTACGGCTCGGGCAAGTACAACGGCTATGCAGATATCCTGCTAATCAGTTCGGTCACCGCGAAGCCCTGGGCCCCCGCTGCGCTTATTACGTCGTGGGACAACCCAACGAACGTGCTGACGTGCACTGCGCGCGCTTACGGGCGCTCAGCTGACAGCGTAGACGTCGCTGCGTTCTCGGTCGGAGACGAGTGTCAGATCGTGGAGCGCTGCTGCATTACACCAGGCTCTCCGGCGGTCGGTCCGATCGCAGTCACGGTAAACGCCGTCGATACGGGTGCCAGCACGATCACGCTAGACACGGTTGATCTTAGCAGCCTGAACACGGCGCAGGACTATGTTCTGATCTTCGCCAACGCGTCGACGGCGGTCGCGGCGCAGCTTGCAGTGGCGACATACGCCGCAGACAACGACAGCGAGCAAGTCAACTCCGGCGCGCCGGATTACTGGGGCTAGCCGTGGCAGCCGAAACAACGACCGCATACCAGAGTCTCGACACGACAAGAGAGACGTCCGCAGATCAGGGCGTGAGCGTGCGCGCTATCCGTGACACTGCTGCGTCGCTCAACAACTATAAGCACTACGCTGGCGCACCCGTCCTTGTGGCCAACTGCTGGCCTGATGACACTGTGCGCAGCGCCGCGAGCGGCACGGATGAAACGTGCATTCTGCTCTACCCTGCGATGTCGATCGTTGCATACGACCGGCTCGACTGGAGCATCAACGCGGAGTGCGCGGTTGCCGGCGCTAACGGCGAGGTCACGTGGAAGCTCTACGCGAGCCAGCGGCTTTGGACGGGGGGCGAAACGGTGACGGCTGCGGATCTACCGACGCTCGGTGCGCACGACGTTCAGAGCATCACCGCTAGCGGCACATCGCTGGCGTGGTCGCACGATCTTGGCAGCCTGGTTTGCTTCCCCAACAGAGATCGAAAGATCTACCTCATGCTGACAGCAACGGCGGCCACTAGCGGCAACCGCTGCACCATCCGCGGTCTGACAATCACCGCAACCGGAGCGCGCGAGTAGTGACAAAGTCAGTCATCCCCAGCGCAGCTTGGCGGGCGATCGACGTCGATCCTGTCTGCAGGAACTTCGACGGTACCGCGCGCATGCCTAACCGAGCAGCAGCACTGCATGCGCTCGCTGACGGGGTAAACCACTGCTCTGCGTTCATGCCGAAGGTGCACGCCAGCATGGCGTACCCGTTCGAGCACCGCAGCGACCAGTCGCCGGTCATCGACAACGATCCGTGCTACCGCTGGCTCGTCAACGACTACATCGACAATGGCCGAATCAGACGCACACGCACGCTACACATTCCTCGCGAGAGCGATCCGAACGCTACCTCGGATGCGTACTTCGAGCGCCTAGACGACTCGCTGGCCAACGACACCACGGTACAGAGCGGCAAGTACCAGTACGCTGCACCGACAACGACAACGATCGGAGACGTCCTGGAAGACGAGGCGCTGTACTTCCGCGCTGCCGCTCCCGATGCGCTGAACGACGAAGGCCTGGCCACCATGAACGGCTACCAGGTTATGTCGATGTGCGTGCAGGATGACTGGCTGTACCGACTCGAAAGCTCCAGCCACGAATTCGTGGAGCATCGCCCGAAGGCCGGATCGCCCGTCCTGGCGGAGGTCCTCGAGAAGGTTCGAGCGAAGCTTCACCATCTGCGTACCTATCAGATGCCCGTGGTCGCCTGCTGGCTGGCTTACGCCGTCGACGACGTTTGGGCTACCACTGCGATCACTGCAGGCACAGGCGGGCCCACAGGCGTCCGTACGCAGTCGACAACCTACGTAAACATGTTCGATCAGGCGCAGACCGCCTGGGCCGCGACCGATCCAGGCTTCTGGGTTCATGGTCGGTACAAGGGCATCGGCGAGGAGAACGTTCGGGTGCGCTGCGAAGCGCTCATGGAGACCGACGCCACGAGCGGAGCGGGAGGCGCACAGCTCCGCTTCGACGGCCCTACAGCCATCGCCAGCAACACCGCAGAGATCAGCATCGTCGACACTGACGGGCTAGACTGGCACGGCACAGCTAGCGACGTTGTGCACCTTGATCCCACGGTCGCGAACAACGTCTCCTCGACCTCCTCGCCGCTGATCATTCCCTTTATCAAAACCGCTAGCGGACCGACCAACCTGTACGTGTATGGCATTCTGTGCTGGCTGGAATACGGAGCATAGGATGGCGTTCGCTGAAGTAGTTGCGCTCTGTACGCTTGGATTGACGATCCTCGCTGCGGTGCTGGCGGCCTGGTCGTCAACAGTGCGAAAGCTTGCTCGCATCGAGGCAGTGCTGACCACGGTTGTTGCTGCCAGCGAAGCGCGCGAGAAGAAGATCGAAACGCTCGAGGACCGCATCGGCAAACTTGAGCTAGAATTTGCCACACACACAGCAGATTGCGTAAAATCGCCAGGCTCGCCGCATTCATCGCATTCGCAGCGCTAGCCCTCGCGCTGGTCGGTGCGTCTACCCGGCCTCCGCCGAAGTGCCGTGTTGACGCCAGCACAGTACAGACGGCCAACCAGTGCCAGTCGCTGTGCATATCGGTAGGCGCCTTCGATTCGGTCTTCTTTCGCCGCGAGCGATCGTGGTCACACCATTTGTGCTTGTGCACATTCTACGGAGCTGACGGATGAACAAAGAACACCTCATGGATCTGATCTACTCGCTGATCGTCATCGCGCTAGGCGTTGGCCTTCGCGGGTTCGCCGGCGAGAGCGCAGAGGCGCTGACCATGCTTCTGGTCGGTGGCGGCCTCGGCTACGTTGGCGCTTCGAAGAAAAAGCCCGCACCCAAGGCACTGCCCGCACCGTCCAATGAATAGAGTGCTGGTCGCACTGGCTGTACTTTGTGCGTCCTGTACCTCGCTTCAGCCTCTCACCCGCCCCGCCAAACTATCCCACCCGTGGCCTTGCAGTCTCACCCCGATTAACGTATGGTATGCCCGTGGCGTATCTGCGGGCTGGGTGAAGGCGTATGAATGGGCGCGAAGAAAGTACACATCGATCGGCGGTCGCGCGCTGGGCCGCGCTCGAAGGTTCCCGTACCGCGCTGGGTATGCGCATGGCTCCGTGCTGATCGCGACGGGCAAGATCCCGAAGGGGCAACTAGCCTACACCAAGCGTTGGCACAACAGCAAGGGCGCGCTCTCCGCGGTCGTTGTGCTGCCACGCCACACCCCGTTGAGCCCTCTTCGCCGCTTGATCACGCTCCACGAGCTTGGTCATGTCCTCGGTCTAGACCACAGCAAGAACAGGAAGTCGGTGATGTACGAAAACCTGCACTCCTTCTCGCAAAAGCTCCTACCGGCCGAGATCTCCGCGATCCGCCGCTACCGCTGCCAATGAACCGGCTGCGCTACTTCGCTAGGCGCGTCAAGCACTGGAAGCGCAAGCTGCTCGTCGATCCCAAGATCGACATCGACGTGCTTCGCCGCGAGACCGAGGGTGCAGGGGATGCCAGCGCCATGCTTCCGGAAAGCCAGAAGCACGAAGAGCTGCTCGTTACACATCTAGAACGCATCCTGATCGGCGAGGACCAGTGGGATCGCGTACGCAAGGTGTGCAGCGGCGGAAAAGGCGCGCTAGCCACCCTAGATGCAGATCATGCCGAGTATTGGAAGTACTCCATCTGGGCGCATCCGCGCATGCTGGACATCGCCTGCGACAAGGATTTCCGCTTGGTTGCCGATAGCGTCGCCTGTCACGAGGTTTTGCATGTTATCATGTGGCCTGCATTCTCGCACTACAGAGGAATCGATCCAGGAGTAACATGACTCAGATCCTCACGGATGACCGACTCGCCGAGCTAGTCAACGACATCCTACCGGGCTGCGCTACGGTGCCGGAGGCTCGCGCGGAGTTCGCTCGGCGACACGGTCATCCGATCTCGAAGCGAGCGCTCGAGCGCGGGATCAAGAAGTACACAGACGGTTCCCTCCCCTCCGACTACCTAAACGGTGCATTCCCTTCCCCTCCCGGCTACCGAGTCACGTCCGGACGCATTGACAAGCACGGCGATTTCGCCGGTGGCTGGGTCAGGCCGGACGAAAAGACCGATCTAGAAGCCCTCCGCGACGCAGTCGCAAGCCTTCCTTCAGACATCCAGATCGCCGAGCCTCTCCCGCAAATCGCACGCAGTAGCAGCGTACTGGGTCAGGCTCTGAGTGTTTACGTGATTGGCGACCCGCACATCGGCATGCTCTCCTGGGCAGACGAGACAGGCGAAGACTACGATCTGAAGATCGCGACCACACGTCTAAACAACGCAGTCGCTCATCTCGTAGCCGAAGGCCCCGCCACTCGTGACGCGCTAATCATCTCCCTGGGCGACTTCTTCCACGCAGACGACAACAAGGCGCGCACTCCAAACTCCGGACATTCGCTCGACGTAGACACTCGCCACGTCAAGGTGCTGCGCGCAGGCGCTCATGCACTCGCCTCCGCGTGTGAGACCGCGCTACTGCGTCACGATACGCTGCGCGTGATCGTCGAGATTGGCAATCACGATCCGATGTCGTCGTTCTATCTGATGGACTGGATCGCGTGCCGCCTGCGTGAGTACGGCGAGCGCGTTACCGTTGACACCTCGCCGAAGAAGTTTCACCACTTCGAATGGGGCGAGAACCTGATCTGTACGACGCACGGCGATACCGTCAAGAGCAAGGACCTTGAGTCTCTCATGTCGGCTGACCTACCCGAGGCCTGGGGCCGCACACGCAACCGCTACTGGTACGTCGGACACGTCCACCATAGCGACCGCAAAGACTACAGAGGCTGCACCGTCGAGAGCTTCCGCGCGCTTGCTGCTACCGATGCGTGGCACTCGGCGCAGGGGTACCGCAGCAAAAAAGACATGGCGAAGATCGTCCTGCACGAAAAGCGCGGGGAGGCCTATCGCTACACTGCAAACGCACGCTTCCTGGCAGAGGGCTAGATGACCGAAAGACCGGCAATCGTCAATCCGACCTACGAGCAATACGACGAGCGCGATAATCTGAACATGGGCACCGGCAAGCTGCCGCCCTACCAGCCAACCGAAGCGAAGACGAGAGCACAGGCCGCAGCAGCGCTTGGAGCCGAGCGTGCGGCTGCTGAAGCGGTTCGCAAGCGTGATGCGGCACATCTAGCCGCCGCAGCAGAAAGGGCCGCCGCAGCAGAAAGGGCCGCACAGGAGGAACCTGGGCCTCCTGCGATGAGCGATCTGGGGCGCATCCCTGAAGCACTCGACCGAGCGCGTGCAGCCCTCGAGCGCGAGCGCGATCCCTGCGAGATCGATGCGCCGCCACACTACGTCGAGGGGCGCACAATCGAGCCACGAGAGGCGATCATCGACTGGGACGTCTCATACTGCGTTGGCAGCGCGGTGAAGTACCTGGCGCGCTGTGGCCGCAAGGGAAGCACCGAGGACGCTGTAGCGGACCTCAAGAAGGCGCGAAACTACATCAATCGCGAGATTTCCCGTCTGTCGGCTGAGAAAGGCTGATGCAGAGCTAGGTCGGTGGCGGCTACTGCCGCTGTTGGCTACGTGGCCGATCATCGTCCAGGTGCGGACGGCGGCCAAGCTCGTCAGGAAGATCCGCTGCGCGTTCTGTCGCGAGTGCGATGTGTGTCCGCCAGCTCGCAAGCCGGACGCCCACTAGCCACCCAAGCTTTTGACCTCTCGATGGCTGGTCACGAGCAGGCGCAGCAGCGCGCTAACGCTGAGTTTCATCCGGCGTGCATCATTCTTGAGCCACTCGTCTAGATCGATTGGCAGCTCAAACGAGCGGGTTGTGATCGTGCCTGGCTCTCTGGTTCGTGGTCTACCGCGTGGCATCACTTCGCCTCCCTAAGCCGCTTGACCTCAAGCGCCAGAATCCCCACCGTCTCTGCCAGATGACTCACCGAGAGCCGCAGATCGCGCACGCCTGCGTCTAGCGACTGCATCGGCGTGTATCGGTCGTCGTCTTCTTCCTCGCTTGCGACGATCCTGTCCTGGATCTCCAACCCCGCAGCATGCTCCTCGCACGCCTCCTGCGCCTCGCGCTTCTTCTCGCGACCCGTGCGCCAACTCCCCTCGTTCGGCGTCCCATCCCCTGCGTCGTTGTGGATCGCCTGCCAGCCGTTCATTCCGAGTCGCACCCGATAAGTGCGGCACGTAGTGACGTAGACTCCCTTGCTCTCTCGTTTCCATTTCATTTGTAGCTTACTCCAATGTCCCGCGCTGAAACAACCCAGTGGTGACCGTCGCCGTGGTTGCGGATAACGACCTCGAACCCACCTGCCTCGACAGCCATAGCCACCAAGACTATCGCCTGTGCAAGGTTGATCTCCAAGGCGATATCGTTCGCGAGGCCGCTTCCGAGCTGCTCCACAGCGCGAGCCATGTACTTTCTTCCCTTCTCGTTTGCAGTCATGCTTTGCCCCCAAAGTTCTGGCGCATTGATTGCGCGAAAAACAAGTAATCTTCGTACTGTTCAACCGCTTTTATCGCGCGACCGAGGTCCGCATGTAGCCTGTTCTCCCTGGCCGATGGGTCCGAGAAAAGGAACCCTCTGGCCTGCTCGCGCTCGAGGTCCGCGGCGACTCCGTCCATGATGTCGATCAGTGTGTCCAGTTTTTTTCTCTCGTCTTCGGTGATGTGCTTCATCGTTGCTCCAATCCTCCGTACTAACGCGACATCCGCAGCTCGCCCCTGATTGCCAGATCCCCGAGCGCCTCTTCGCCGATCGCAGTGTCGATTGTCGACCATAGGTAGTCCTCAGCGGCGCAGGATCCGTCGAAGTTGTCGATGGCTTCCTGTACATCCTTCGTGATCGGCACATCTCGCGGCAACTCGCCGTGTTGTACGAAGTAGCTAACTGCGTCCGCTGCGGTTGTTTTCATGGTATCCTCCGTCGTTAGGATCATTATGATCGACCGCGAACAGTTTGTCTAGTAGAAAAGGAACAAAGTAGTGCCTGAAGTCATTCCCAAGATCCCCCGATGGCGAGGCTCGCGGCACTTCGCCGAGGACGTATTTGGCGCAGCGCTGTCGGCCGGCCTCGAGCCTGGATCGGCTGCCATCCTGACCGCTCACGCCTCGCTTGAAACGGGCTGGGGTGAGGAGGCGCGAGGGTTCAACCTCTTCGGAATCAAGACGTCGTCAAGCCAGCCGTACTACCACGCAGCGACGTTCGAATACGAGGACGGAGTGCGCGTCGAGCTTCCGCCTGGCGCCACCAAGTGGCGGGCGTTCGAAACGCTAGACGAGGGCGTGAAAGGTGGGATGGATCTGCTCGCGAACATGGCTCGCTACCGCGGCGCGTACCGTGCGCTGCTCCACGGCGATCCACAGTACTTCGCCGAGCTGCACCAAGCACCCGCGAGGCAGGGTAAGCCAGGCTGGTACACGGCACCCGTAGCTGTGTACTACTACGCGTCGTGCGGCAGGCTGCGTGAGATCTGCGAGTGGACGGGCGTAATGGTTCCGCCAGCAGCTCAGCTTACGAGCGCTGAGGGGCGTCAGAATGCGCTAGGGGAGCTTGGTTACCGGACGCTACGTGAAGCGCAGCGAGAGCTTGGAGCGTCTGTCGACGGGATCTGGGGGCCAGAGTCGTGGACTGTGCTGACGTACGAGCTTATCGAGCACCGGAGCTGCTAGGAAGTCAGTTGATCGCGACCACCTTCCACGGGATCTGATAACCCGGAAACGGGTCTAGCTCCTGCGCGCCCAGGTAGCAAGCCAGCCCAGCCGAGTCAGGCCCGCACTCGTCCGCTTCTTGGCCCCACGCTCCCGATCCCGGAGATTGTGGGCCAAACTGCAAATACGGCTCACCGTAGTAAAAATAGTTGTCGACCATGATGCTGGTGCTTTGCTGCGCAGCGTTGGCCGTCGTGGTTAGCGCCAGGTGGGTCGGTGGCGGGTTGTACTTCAGGCACCATGACGGATACTGCTGATTGCATACGCGGTATAGCGCGTTTTGCGTGGTCGGATCGTTGCCCTCGCACTTGAAGCGCCACTCGTAGCGCGGACTCGACGGCTGCGATGTGTGGTAGTAGGCAGCAGGTGCAGGCTGCCCCTGGCTGTTGTATCCCGCTTCGTCTCCAAGGTGCCATCCCGCGATCCCGTAGGCTGGATCGTTCCACTCCAGCTGTACGTCGAAGAATGTGCCGACTGTGCAGTTGCGGTTAATCAGGCCGCGCGCTTGTGTACCAATCTTGGGTGCAGGCGTACCCCCGCAGCCGATCGTGAGTGCAGCGAGTAGAATCAGGCTTTTCATCGTTTCAGCTCCTTGTAACGTTCCATGAACGCGTGATAGGCGACCGGAGGCGTCCACAAATGGAACGACACCACGGCCACTCCGTACTCTTCGCGCAAGCGCGCGATCTCTGCGTCGTTGTCTGGCGTACTACGTACGAGCTGCGATAGCTCAGCGGTCAGCATCTGTAGGTCGGTGCGCTTGACCTCCGAAGGCTGCTCCTTTGGCAGGCCGAACCGATCGCGCACGACGCGCTCGACAAACGCCTCCAGGATGCGGAAGTCGATCGTGGAATACTTTACCGCAGACACCAAGTCGCCTACGTAGGCCTCGGCAGCGTCGTGTAGCAGCGCCTCCAACGCCAGGCGTGGCTGAATCAGTTGCGAGCACAACACCGAGTGCTCGGCCACCGAATAATCGTCGACGAGCGCGTGACCTCCGAAGCGATTGATGTGCGCCAGCGCCCACGCGATGTCGCGGATGTCGACGTCGGCGACTGAGAAGTCACGCAGCCGAATAGTTCGGCCGGTGTACGTCGTGAACCACTGATCATTCTCCCGTAGCCTGCTTGGGCGTTGCATGTACTCGTCCCTCCTCTCTTGAC
>SPJL01034680.1_pt1 | contig 23974 bp, 21 predicted proteins | sample 3741751 | NCBI WGS metagenome assembly SPJL01 (sample SAMN10925998, study PRJNA522277) | cold seep metagenome | isolation source: Elba SIP-enriched marine methane seep metagenome, extraction at timepoint T3 | place: Italy: coast of Elba, Mediterranean Sea | reverse complement strand
CGATGAAGATCGATGGGCAGAGCTGGGCGGGGGGCTCGCAACGCTGCCGTTACACGGGTATCGTCAGGAGGATGTCTTCGCGGTTCGCATTGACGCCGGTGCTGTCCTGGAGCGCGCCTTGCCCGGCGGGGCGGAAGTCTTGGTGCTTTCCGGTTCCGTCAGCGCGGCGAGGACCGGAATCGATTTGGCGAACAATCAGACGCTTGAGTTGGAAACAGGCGATTGGCTGCGCCTGCCGGCCGGTGCGCATCTGCATCTGACTGCCGGGTCAGAGGCCGCGCGCCTTTATCTCAAGACGGGCCATCTACCGCCCGGCTAGCGCCCTCACGCCTCAACCCATGCCTGCCGTTTTCGATACAGTGTCGACGGTGCAACGCCCAGCGCTGCGGCAGCTTTCGGGATGTTGCCGCCACATATCTCAACAGCCCGTTCAATGGCCTGTTTCTCGACTTCCGCTAATGGGTGAATGTCGCGCGATGATGCAGGGCCCATATCTGTCGAAATGCCTTCAATGCGTCGCGCGGGGCGGGCGCTCAGATGCCCCTGCCAGTCGGAAAGCGGGGCCGGTAGCATATCCGGCGTCACGATCTGCGCATCGTTCAGCACGACAGTATTCCGCACAACATTTTGCAACTGTCGCACATTCCCCGGCCATTCATAGGCTCTGAAAATATCGGCAACTTCCGAAGAGAAGGCGGTGAAGGAGCGTCCTTCTTCTTGCGCGAATTTCTGCAGAAAACTTTCTGCGATCATCAAAATATCATCCCCCCGATCCCGAAGGGGCGGCAGTTCGATGGGGATGACATTCAAGCGATAGTATAAATCCTCCCGAAGTCGACCATCCGCGACCGCCGCCATGGGATCAATATTGGTCGCAGCGATAAAGCGGGTATCGACCTTTCGCGGCTTGTCTTCACCAACCCGATGGAACATGCCGGTCTGCGTCAATCGCAATAGCTTCGGCTGTAGCGCGGTATCCATCTCGCCGATCTCGTCCAAGAACAAGGTGCCGCCATCGGCCATCTCCGCCGCACCGACCCGGTCTGAAACCGCCCCGGTGAAAGACCCCCGCTTATGCCCAAAAATCTCGGTTTCAATCAATTCACGCGGGATTGCACCGCAGTTGATCGCGATAAAGGGACCGTCTTTCCGTGGACCCTGACGGTGAATGGCTTCCGCACAAAGCTCTTTGCCTGTGCCAGACTCGCCGGTGATAAAGACGCTCGCCTTCGAAGAGGCAGAGGCATCAATGGTTCGATATACCGCCTGCATCGGCAGAGAAGCACCGACAAAACCGTGATACTGCGCGCGGGCCCCTTGTTGGATCTCATCAACGATTTCCTCAAGCGCCCGGCGCTCCAGGGCATTGGCGACCGTGACGCGCAACCGTTCGGAATCAAATGGTTTTACCAGGAAATCATAGGCGCCCAGTTTCATCGCTTCGACAGCAGTGTTGATGGTGCTATGAGCCGTCATCACGATAACGACGGCAGGGTTACCTTCCTCCCGCAGCTGCCGAAGCACGTCGAAGCCGCTGATGCCGGGAAGCTGAATATCCAAAAGAATGACACTGGGGTCGTCCTGACGGGCGCGCTCCAACCCGACCTCTCCAGAATGCGCAACATCCGTCGAGACACCAAGCGCGACAAGCTGGCTGACATAAAGATCAGCCAAGCGAATAGAATCTTCAATCAGAAGCACAGACTGACGGCTCAAAACGACCCTTCCCTCAAATGAGCGGCAGACATTACTGAATGTATCCGTCAATTTGCAAAATGCAAACAGCAAGTTAGGCCGCAGGGCCTGCCGATCAATCGCCCTTGCGCAGAACGCCGGGAGGGGGAAAACTGCGAGCCACATGATACCGGCCCAAACCGGGATCCTTCACGAACAGTTCCATGCCCAATAGATGCACACAAAGGAGCCCCCCATGAGTGATGAGCTGAACCTGCCTGTCGGAAAGGTATTGATAGATGGCGTTTGGTCGGATCCAAGCTCCGGCGAGGTCATTACTGTCCTCAATCCATCCGATGGCGGGGACTACGCCTCAATCGCACGGGGGACGGCGGAAGACATCGACACCGCTGTGGCCTCAAGCCGTGCCGCTGCGGACGGGGCCTGGGGCGCCATGCCGGCCTTTGAACGCGGGCGGTTGATGCATGATTTGAGCCGTCTGATCCTTGAACATGTCGACGAACTTGGGTTGATGGAAGCCCGGGATGTCGGCAAGCCCTTGCGTCAGGCTCGCGCCGATGCCGTCGCTTGCGCCCGGTATTTCGAATTCTACGCCGGCGCCGCCGATAAGCTGCATGGCGAAACCATTCCCTATCTGGATGGCTATTCCGTCATGACTTTCCGGGAGCCACATGGCGTGACCGGACATGTCATTCCCTGGAACTATCCGATGCAGATTCTGGGGCGTTCTGTCGGTGCTGCTTTGGCAACGGGCAATGCTTGCGTTTTGAAACCAGCGGAAGATGCAGGACTGACGTCATTAGCAATCGGCGAATTGGCGCGGCAGGTCGGTTTCCCGCCCGGCGCCTTCAACATCGTCCCCGGGTATGGTGAAGAAGCCGGGTCCGCCCTTTCAGCGCATCCGGGTATTGATCACATCTCCTTCACCGGATCGCCCGAAGTCGGCACCCTGATCCAAAAAGCTGCGGCCGAGTTTCGGCGTCCTGTAACCCTGGAATTAGGCGGCAAGAGCCCGCAGGTCGTCTTTGCTGACGCGGATCTCGACAAAGCCCTGCCCTTCCTGTCCCAAGGCTTCGTTCAAAACGCCGGACAGACTTGCTCCGCCGGATCGCGTTTGTTGGTGGAGGACAGCGCCTATGATCAGGTGACTGAGATGGTGGCGGAGAAAGTCTCAGCCATGACGGTCGGTCCCGCCGAACGCGATATGGACTGCGGTCCAGTGATCAACAAACAGCAGTTCGAGCGGGTAAACAGCTATCTGGAACTCGCCGCGCGAGACGGATTAACCACCATCGGGCAGGCAAAACTCGCCGCGAACGCACCGAGCGAAGGCTACTACGTACCACCGACCGTCATTGGCGATGTACCGGCAGATCACCGCCTGGCGCAGGAAGAAATATTCGGCCCGGTCCTGTCCTGCATCCGCTTTCGGGATGAAGAGGATGCGGTTCGGATCGCCAATGGCACACCCTTCGGTCTGACCGCCGGCATTTGGACGGATGATGTCGGCAAAGCGATGCGCTTGGCCAAACGGGTGAAAGCCGGGCAAGTCTTCATCAATAACTATGGCGCGGGCGGCGGTGTCGAGCTGCCTTTCGGCGGCATGAAAGGCTCCGGTTTCGGGCGGGAGAAAGGTTTCGAAGCCCTGCACGGTTTCACCGCGACCAAGACCGTCGCCATCAAACACGACTGATAAGGAAAACGACGCTGCCCAGCGCTATTTCAGTTCAACCTCGACAAAGGCAAAATCGGAAGAACCAGCGTTGATGACATTGTGATTGACGCCGACTTCCCGGGCATAAGACCCACCCGCCTTCATTTCGACGGTCGAGGTCGAGCCGTCAGGGGCCTCAATGCGAACTTCACCATCAATCAAAGGGACCACAACATAGTCCATTTCATGCTCGTGCCAGCCCGTTTCCGCGCCGGGCGCGAAGCTCCATTTGGTAACGCGAACCCTGTCATTGTCCACTTGAAGCGTCGGTACTGCCTTGTTAGTCATCGATAATTCTCCATACTTTTAAGCGCCGCATCGGCGTGTCATATGTCAGTATCGGGGCGACGAACACATTGATGCCAGTGTCAGATCATCGGATCCATTAGGTCCAAACCATCATATTCTTCGGGGAGGTTTCAGCCATGAGGCTTGAGAATAAAATCGCCATTGTTACCGGTGCCGCATCCGGCTTTGGGAAGGGCATCGCAGAGCGCTTCGCCGCTGAAGGCGCAAAGGTTATCTGCGCTGACCTGAACGAAGAGGATGGCGCCCGAGTCGCAGGAGAAATTGGCCCCGCTGCCACCTTTGTCCGTTGCGATGTGACATCTGCGGCTGACTGGACAACCGCCGTGCAAGAGGCGGTCGATGCGCATGGGCGCCTGGATATCGTGGTGAACAACGCCGGCTACACCCATATCAACCAACCGATGCTGGATGTTGATGAGGCGGAATTCGACCGGGTTTATGCGGTGAATGTGAAGGGGCTCTATCTATCTGCGCAGGCTGCTGTCCCGGTATTCCGAGCACAAGCGCCGGCTTATGACGGCGTCCGAGGCGTCTTCGTAAACATCGCCTCGACGGCAGGCATCAGACCGCGCCCGGGCCTCGTCTGGTACAACAGTTCGAAATCAGCGGCGATCGGGGTCACTCGATCCATGGCGATCGAACTTGCCGCCGAGCGTATTCGTGTTTGCGGCATCAACCCGGTTGCCGGCGACACACCGCTCCTGAAACGCTTCATGGGCGAGGAAAGCGAAGAAAAGCGCGCCGCCTTCAAGGCATCCATCCCCATGGGGCGTCTCTCGACAGCCGAAGATATCGCCAATGCGGCGCTTTATCTGGCGTCAGATGAAGCATCCATGATCACCGGTGTCTGTATGGAAGTCGATGGCGGGCGCTGCGTTTAGAGGCCGCATAAAAATGCCCGTGCCGCCATATAGTCTGGCGCACGGGCATTTTGCCGCTTCGGCGTTATTCGAAGGCTAACTCGTTGCTCGGTTTTAGCCGTCTGTCGGTCTTAGCCGTCAGTCGGTCTTAATCGCCGGCACGCCACCTGCGTGTTGATACATACCGCGTTGCCCGACGACGGGCTTAAACATATCGGTAACCCCAAGAACCGTTTCCGCACCGCCAAGGTAAAGGACACCATCCTTCGACAGCACGTCCGAGATCCCTTTGAGAACATGCGCTTTGGTCGGTTGGTCGAAATAGATCAAGACATTGCGACAGAACACGAGATCAAAATTGCCCAGAATCCGAGGGTGATCCAACAGGTTGAACTCTCGGAACGTGACCATCGACCGCAAGCCGGCATCAAGCTGCCACTTATCACCGGTTTGCTTGAAATACTTCACAAGCAACTGGATCGGCAGACCACGCTGCACCTCGAACTGCGTATAGAGGCCCGCCTTCGCCTTATTGAGCATTTCAGGCGAAATATCGGTGGCAACGATCTCAACCTTCCAGCCCGCCATTTTCGCCTGCATTTCCTTGAGGAGCATGCAAAGCGAAAAAGGTTCCTGTCCGCTGGAGCAAGCAGCACTCCAAATTCGAATGCGCCGTGTAGCAGCGCGCGCGACCAAGAGCTGAGGCAGAACAACATTCTGAAACTGATCGAAGGGTTTCTGATCCCGGAAGAACAACGATTCATTCGTCGTCATGGCTTCCGTCACATCTTCGATGAGCACTTTGTCATTCTTCTGTTTGATGGTCTGGCAGAGTTCTTCCAACCCCTTTAACCCGTGACGGCGTGCAACCGGCATCAAACGGGTTTCCAGCAGGTATGACTTCTCCTGCGTTAGAACCAGGCCCGAGCGCTCCTTCACGAGGGTGGAGAGCATCTCGAAATCGGCAACGTTCATGCGCGTCCCCTTATCGATGCCGGAGTACCGGCATAGTCTTTTATTTTCGAGCCAACAGCATTCAACGGTACGATCGCTGAACAGAGCCCCTCCTTGGCGACAGCACCCGGCATCCCCCACACAATGCTGGTAGCTTCATCTTGTGCGATGACCTGTCCCCCCGCTTCTACAACACCAACGGATCCTTTGGCCCCATCTGAGCCCATACCCGTCAGCATCACAGTCAAAATACGCGCCCCATAAACTGCAACGATACTTCGGAGCATCGGGTCCACCGACGGGCGGCAGTAATTCTCGGGCGGACCATCATTAATTTTAATTTTGAGTTTCATGCCATCGCGGACAACAAGCATGTGTCGGTCGCCAGGAGCCAGATAAATATGGCCGGGTTCGACGAGATCGCCTTCCTCAGCTTCCTTACAAGGCATCTCACCAGCCCGGTTGAGATGTTGCGCCAGGATCCGGGTAAAGGTCGGCGGCATGTGCTGGGTTATCAGGATCGGTTGCTCGACCTTGCCCAAGTCCTCGATAACTTTCACCAGGGCCTGCGGCCCCCCGGTAGAACTGCCAATGGCAATCACATCCGGGCGAAACAGCCGTTCCGGCCGTAATTTAATAGAGGCATCTTGATGGGGCAGTACACTACTGCTGGCCCGAAATGGCTTGCGCCCTGATTGTGCCACCGCACTTGCAGCGGGCTTGCCACCCAATGCCCGCACTTTTGAAACGAGTTCGCGTTTAAACTCTTCGGCATTATTCAATGCACCGGAGCTACCAGGCTTGGTGATGTAGTCCGACGCCCCCTTATGAAGCGCCTCAAGCGAGATTTCCGCATTGCGCTCAGTCAGCGTTGACGCCATGACGACTTTTACATTCGGATAGGTGGCGACGATCTGCGGCAGTGCCGTCATCCCATCCATCACCGGCATCTCAATATCCAGGATAACAACATCAACCGGCGTTCGCTTCAACGCGGCCAGGGCACGCTGTCCATCCCCTGCGGAAGCAACGACCGAAAAATCCCCTTCCGCCTCCAAGATACGGGTCAACATGCCGCGAATAACGAGCCCGTCATCAACAATCATCACGCGCACTTGGGATGCAGAATCCCCACTGGCAGACGGTGTTCTCGATTTATCAGCGGCGGTGAAAGGAGACATTGTATTCTTGAACTTTCAGTTCTGTTCTTACAGAGAAAGGCGTTGAGCAAACAAAAATGCCCGCGGTCAGGCGCTTTATCAGAGCAACCCAACCTGATGAAACTTGCTTTCAACAATCTCACTGTCGAAGGGTTTCATGATATATTCATCGGCGCCTGACTGAATCGCCTCTTGAATATGTTCGAGATCGTTTTCCGTCGTACAGAAGACAACCTTGGGATGGGCGCCATTATCCAAGGCGCGCATAGCCTTCAGGAACTCCAGCCCATCCATCACCGGCATGTTCCAATCAAGCAATATGCCGTCTGGCATAGACGACTTACACTGTTCAAGTGCTTCGCTACCGTCCGCAGCTTCAACGACTTCGAATTCAAGTTCTTCGAGAATTTTCCGTGCGACTTTCCGAATGACGCGCGAATCGTCCACGACCAGACATGATTTCATTACCAGACTCCGTTCTTACCGGACGCTTCTTCGCGTCCCGAATCAAACTCGTGACACGCTGTGTCGTCCCTTAGCGCGTAAGTCAAGCCAGGATCCCCCATAGCCAACCTAACGCCTGCCCCAAAATCCGTCAGCTTCTCGATACTTAGGTCCATCGAGAAGGCGGTCCGGAAAGTCCTCACCATCAGATTAGTCTCCACGGTGTTCCCCCGCAACCGATCGTTACATCGAACTGACACTTTGAATGTGCGACTATCCACATAGTTCCGCGAAAACGCCCCGTTTCATTAGCCGGCTAACTTCTCTTTGTAGCCTTCGCCAGAGACGCTCTCAATGAGCGCTTGAACCAAACTGTCTCTGTCATGCTTCGCGACATAGTCACTGAAACCAACTTCGTAGCCACGATCCAGGTCAGCTTGCGAGGTATGAGAGGACATCGCCACAACCGGAATCTCAGCCCAGGGCGTACCGGCGCGAAGTTTTTCGACAAAATCAAACCCGCTCATCCCCGTCATTTCAATATCCGAAACGATACCATCGAAGACTTCACCATCTTCCATCAACGCCAACGCATCTTCCGCACAAACAGCAGTCGTCACCCGATAACCGGCGACCGATAGGACCGGGGTCAAAAGATTTCGGAAGAAGGCGCTGTCATCGACCAGCAGCAATCGCGGCTTGGCAGAGCTGATCGCCGGCGTGTCGGTGTTGTTTTCAACGAACCAGTCGGCAAAAGACCGCGTCAGATAATAGCCGGTATCCAAAATCTCGGTCGCCTTACCGGCAACAATGGCGCTACCGATCATGCCTGGCCGATTGGCACCAAGCTCAACAGCCAATCTGTCGTCAACGATATCGAGGATTTCATCGACGACCAGCCCCATACTCCGATTCCGATCCGCAAAGACGAGTGTCGGACGCTTGCCCTTCTCAGGGAAGGTGTATTCATCATCGATCGGAATCAAGGGCATCAAGGTGCCGCGATATTGAACCACGGATTGCTCGTTTGTGGTTTCAACCTTATCAAAGTCGATTTCTTCCAACCGTGCGACAAGGCCAAGCGGCACAGCCTTTGGCGTTTGTGAACCGGCGCGGAACAATAGAAGAGCCGTGCGCTCTCCTTCCCCATCCGACTTAGCCTCAACAGCGGCGCCGGCCAGATCGTCACTAACCTGCATTTCACCCGTCATCGTCGCAATGCCATTTGGATCCAGGATCATAATCACACTGCCATCACCTAGGATCGTGTTACCGGCAAATATCGGAATGCTTCGCAGCAAAGCCGAGACCGGTTTCACAACAATTTCTTCGGCATCATAGATCTTATCGACGATGATACCGAAGGTGTAGGAGCCGACCTGACTGACAACGATATAGCTTTCCCCATCAAGCGATGGCATCGCTTCGCTGTCGCCTTCCTCAATTTCCAGGAGGCGGCGAAGATTAACCAAGGGAAGCAATTGGTTGCGCAACCTTAGAACAGGCGTTCCATGGATCGTTTCAATCTTATGTTCGGCGTCATTGCTGGCCCTGACCAACTCAACAACCGAGATTTGCGGGATCGCAAACCGCTCATTCGCGCATTCAACGATCAATGCGGACACAATCGCGAGGGTCAGTGGAATCTTAATGGTGAAGGTCGTCCCGCGGCCTTCGATTGATTTCAGATCAACGGTCCCGCCAATTTTGTCGATATTCGTCTTCACGACATCCATGCCGACACCCCGACCGGAGACGCTGGTCACTTTTTCGGCGGTCGAGAAGCCCGGGTGGAATACGAATTGCTGGATCTGATGTTCACTCATCGAATCCAGTTTCTCTTCCGTCGCCAGGCCATTTGTCAGGGCCTTGTCCCGGATACGTTCAGTCTTCAGCCCCTTACCATCATCCGAAATCTCAATCAGGATGTGACCGCCTTCATGATAGGCGTTCAAGGTAATCGTGCCGGTTTCCTGCTTTCCTGCAGCGGCGCGTTCCGCTGGAAGCTCAATCCCATGATCACCGGAATTCCGAACCATATGGGTCAGCGGGTCTTTGATGATCTCCAAGACTTGTCGGTCAAGCTCGGTCTCCGCACCGATCATCTGCAAATCAATTTTCTTATGCAGATCGACCGACAGATCGCGCACAATTCGGGGCAGTTTCGCCCAGGCATTGCCAATCGGCTGCATGCGCGTCTTCATGACGCCTTCCTGCAGCTCGGACGTAACGTGGCTTAACCGCTGCAAAGGGGCATTGAATTCACTGTCACCTTGGGTGCGCAAGATCTGAAGCAACTGATTTCGCGTCAGAACCAGCTCGGACACCATGGTCATAAGGTTCTCAAGCAGATCGACATTCACCCGAATGGTTTGGGTAACGCCGCCGCCTTCCTTCTTTTCCGCCGGTGCAGCTTCACCAGCAGACGCCTCTTTCTTCGCAACGGCTTTTGCGGCGGGTTTGGCTTCAGGTGCCTCAACCTTTGCAGGGACACTTACATCAGCCGTTGGTGTCGTTTCCGCGCTTTCAGCCTCATCATCATCACCCTCGCTGCCTTTCATGACAGCAAGAGGGTCACCGGGGCCTTTATAGACCGCCGCCTCGAAGGCAGCCTGCAGTTCAGGAGAATCCTCAGCCACCTCTTCAGAATTCAGCATCGCATCAAACGCCGCGCCACCGGCTGAGGGCTCCACTTCCTTCGGAGCCGGCTCAGGTTCCGGTTCTACAGTCGCCGCAGCCCCGTCGGCCCCAGGGACCACCCCGGTATCGGCAAGATGGTTCAACCGCCCGATCAGGTCAGTATCATCACCTTCCGGCTCAACCTCAGTCGCCTCCAGGTCGTTCAAGATGGTTTTGATCTGATCAAGGCTTTCCAGGACCAGCGAGATCCCGTCCATGCTGACATCGAGCTTACCATCTCGGATTTTGCCCAGAACATTCTCGGACGCATGCGCCACCGCTTCCAATCGGGGCAGCCCCAAGAAACCGCATGTGCCCTTGATCGTGTGCACCAGCCGAAAGATATTCGACAGAATTTCCTTATCGTTGGGGTTCTGTTCGAGTTTCACCAACTCGACATCGAGCACTTCCATACTTTCTGCCGTTTCGGTCAGAAACTCGTTGAGCAGATCGTCCATTCGAACCTCCAAACAGTCGGTGTCTTAATCTATACACACCGTAATTCTTCGACGCACCACCCCACAGTGGTACTCTGTTCCGCATAAGAAGCCAACGTCAAGCCTCGACCCCGATCCAGTGCACCAAACCAACCTGTCCTGATGCGTCCGACGCGATGCCATTTTGCGCTTTTTCGCGAGCTTATGGCATCAGAGTACCAAAGGAATGGTTAAGAATTCCCTTACCAACTTTATATTTTCACCGAAACGCTTATTGCATTGGCCTAATCATCCGGAAACCGCTTCTATTCTGATATCACCCTTCTGCGTCGTGGAGAGCCCTAGACGGCGGCCACATCTGCGCGCGATCTGTCGAGTAAGAACGGCATGGACAGAATGCGCCGTTGCTTCCGGTTCGCTCGCCGACGATATGGCATCAGACAAAGCATCGGACATCACCGCAGCTGCCCGTGGATCCTGTTTTTCCCCAATCGCTTCAACGGCCAAGACATCCTCTTCCGCATCGACATAGACTGTCCCGCCACGGGGCAAGGCATCGAAGGCCAGCTCTATCATCAGCAAAAGAAGCTTCCCTTCGCCGGGCTGCAAGGATGGTGCAATCGGGGCGAGGGGCCAATCGAGCCTCCCCCGCCCACGGGCAGCACCAAAATCCAGCGCCAAAGCACGAAGGTCCGAGATCGACGTTATGTCCTTGCCGGCAGCGCCATATGCAACCCGGTAAAAAGCCAGTCGATCCGCCGCAATCCGCGCGCCCGCCTCGATATGCGCAAAAAGCTCAGCAGAAGGGGCGCCACCCGACGCTTCCTCCGATAGCAACTCCAGACCATTGTTAATACCGCCCACCGCACCAACCAGTTCATGCGCAAGACGGGAGACAAGCATCTCCGCGAATCCGACACCGCCATCTTCAAGGTCTACATCAACCATCGAAACGTCCTTTCCATTGAACCTAAATCACGGCAGAGCCGGCCCTATCCTGCGGCAGATAAACAATCGCTGCAAAAAGTAAACAAATCCCCAATCAAAAGGACTTTTCAGCCGCCCGATACGACGGCACTCTCTGGGCTGGTTTGACTGTCGGGCATCACGTTCAACCGGCAAGTATCAGGATGACTAAAACATGGGTTTTGTGAATGACGGCGCTGCATTGGCGCCGGGTGTTAGGGTCCGTCATCCGGACCGGTCAGATTGGGGAATTGGACAGGTTCAATCCGCAATCGGCTCTCGCATCACGGTGAATTTCCCTCATTGCGGCAAAGTCACGATTAATGCCGATGTCGTCGCCCTGGTCGCTGTCGACACAGATGTCGGCGCGTAACGGCCAGAATACAGTCGCATTAGGGTCGAAAACCGCGATGCTGGTGTTTTCCCTTTGGGCGACACTTCATTTGTGATGTTTTTTGAGAAGGGGTTTCGATATGCCCGAAGGTGACCGCACGATCCGCGAATTCCGCAACCCAGGCTTTGGACGCCGCAAGGCGACACCTACGCCCAAAGGCCGACAATTGGATCCCGATGCCCTCGCCGAGGTTCAAGCGCTGTTGGGCGACACCGCGCGTGACCGTGATCTCTTGATCGAATTCCTGCATCTGATCCAAGACAAGTTTGGTCACTTGTCCGCCCGCCACATGAATGCACTGGCAAGCGAGATGCACCTCGCCCAGGCGGAAGTCTTTGAGGTCGCGAGCTTCTATGCGCATTTTGATCTGGTCATGGAAGACGAAGCCCCACCGCCGCCGCTGACCATCCGGGTCTGCGATTCCCTGACCTGTGAGATGATGGGGGCAGAAAAGCTCCTCGCCGACTTGCCGGCTGAGGTTGGCGCAAAGGTCCGCGTCATCCGCGCGCCCTGCATGGGACGCTGCCATGCCGCACCGGTCGCCGAAGTTGGCCACAAGCATCACAGCCACGCGACTGTTGAAGGCCTCGGCAAGGCGGCGGCAGAGAAAGACACGCATCCGGTCATCCCGGACTACCAGGACTTCGACGCCTATCGGGCCGGCGGTGGCTATGACGGGCTGCAAGCCTGTCTGTCAGGTGAGAAAACCGTCGACGGTGTCATCGAAACACTGGAAGCCTCCAGCCTGCGCGGGCTCGGCGGGGCCGGGTTCCCCACCGGGCGGAAATGGAAGTTCGTTCGGATGGAAGCCACGCCGCGTTTGATGGCGGTCAATGGCGATGAGGGCGAGCCGGGCACGATCAAGGACCACTATTATCTGTCCCGCAAACCGCATCAGTTCCTGGAAGGCATGTTGATCGGCGCTTGGGCTGTCGAGGCTGAAGCCGTCTATATCTATATGCGCGATGAATATCCGGACATCATTCATCTGCTTAAGGATGAGATTGCGAAAGTCGAGGCTGCCGGTCTTGCCGACCATACGACAATCCATCTGCGTCGCGGTGCCGGGGCTTACATCTGTGGTGAAGAATCGGCGATGCTTGAATCCATTGAAGGGAAGCGCGGCCTGCCCCGTCACCGGCCACCCTTTGTTGCACAGAAGGGCATCTTTGACCGCCCGACCTTGGTTAACAACGTCGAAAGCCTGTACTGGATTCCCGAGATTCTCTCACAAGGCGCCGAATGGTTCGCCGATCAAGGGACCAATGGCCGAAAAGCCCCCCGCAGCTTCTCCGTCTCCGGCCGGGTGAAGGATCCCGGGGTCAAATTCGCCCCCGCTGGGATTACCATCCGCCAACTTATTGATGACTACTGCGGTGGCATGGAAGACGGCCACAGCTTCAAGGCCTATCTGCCCGGCGGCGCGTCCGGCGGTATTCTGCCGGCCTCGATGGATGATATCCCACTGGATTTCGACACGTTGCAACCGCATGGCTGCTTCATCGGGTCTGCGGCTGTCGTGATCCTGTCGGATCAGGATAACATTGCCGATGCGGCATTAAACCTGATGAAGTTCTTCGAGGATGAAAGCTGCGGACAATGCACGCCCTGCCGGGTCGGGACGGAGAAATGCGTCAAGCTGATGGAAAAGCCCGTCTGGGATGTGCCGCTACTCGAACAATTGAGCCAAACCATGATTGATGCATCGATCTGCGGATTGGGTCAGGCGGCACCGAACCCTCTGCTGACGCTTCTGAAATACTTCCCCGACGAAGTGCCGAAATAACAACAACGCAGCTTTTGACAAAGACGGTGACAGGTCATGTTCCGCTACAGTACCGTCCCGTAATGCGCAACTTTGAGCCGGAGTGACGAGCCAATGGCCAGCCGTGTGAATATGAGCGTCGGTGAACAGATCGCACCGCTTCTGGAAGCCTATGGGGTAGAAACCGTTTTCGGTATCCCGGGCGTCCATAATGTTGAGTTCTATCGCGGATTGGGCCGCACCGGTATCCGGCATGTCCTGCCCCGCCACGAACAAGGGGCCGGCTTCATGGCGGATGGCTATGCGCGGGTAACCGGCAAGCCTGGCGTTTGCTTCCTGATCAGCGGCCCCGGGGTGACAAATGTTCTGACCCCGATGGGCGAAGCGCATGCCGATTCAGTACCGATGCTGGTCTTGGCGAGTGTGCTTCAACGCGAAGACATGGGTCGAATGATCGGCAGACTGCATGAAATCTCCGATCAGCGGGCCGCTGCGGCCACGGTATCGACCTATGCCGCCACCGCCTTTGATGCAGCCTCTGTCCCGCAACATGTGGCGCGGGCCCTCACCCGCATGACAGCGGAACGCCCGGCACCGAACTATCTGGAAGTCCCGATTGATGTTTTGACGGGCCCGGCAGAGGATAGTTGGAAGCCCCATCGCCCGACACCGCGCCCGGCCCCTGATGCCGCCCGGATTGCGGAAGCAGCCAACCTTCTGACAAACGCCAAGCGACCGCTGATTATTACTGGTGGCGGTGCGGCAGGTGCATCAGCTGATATTCGTGAGATTGCAGAGACCCTGTCCGCGCTCGTCATTCCGACCTTTGCCGGCAAGGGCACGGTGCCGGATGATCACCCGCTCAGCGCCGGCGCCTGTCTGCCACATAAGGCGGGCCAATCTCTCCTGGCAGAAGCGGATGTGATCCTGGTTGTTGGCTCCGAGCTGGCAGAGGGGGATTTCTATGGGGAGCCGCGCCCACAAATGGATGGTATGATGATCCGGGTGGATCTCGATGCGGACCGCTTGGCTGATTCCGGGGCTGACGCCCTGCCGATCCAAGCCGATTCCGTCTTGGCAATGGCAGCGCTGAAAGACGCGCTTGGCAGCAATACCGCGCAACAGAATGCCGATTGGAATGCCGATAAGGCAGCCGCCATTCGCGCCGCCACCGTTGCCAATGAAGCCGGCATTCGCGCCGATCATCACCGTCCGATCCTGTCGATCCTGCGTGAAGAGCTTCCCCGTAACGCCGTTATTTCCGCCGACATGACGCAGATCGCCTATTCCGGCGATGAAATCTTCCCCTGTTATGAGCCGCGAAGCTGGCTGCATCCGACAGGATACGGGACATTGGGCTATGGGCTGCCGGCAGCGATCGGGGCCGCTCTGGGGGCACCTGAACGGAAGGCCGTCGCCCTGGTCGGTGATTATGGCTTCCAATACACCTTGAACGAATTGGGGGTCGCAGCGGAGCTCGGTCTCGATCTTATCGTTCTATTGTGGAACAATTCTGCCTTGGGTGAAATTCGCGACGATATGATCCGAAAGGATATCCCACCCATGGCCGTGGAGCAGACAAACCCTGATTTCCAAATGCTGGCAGCGTCCTATGGCTATGGTACTTCGAAGCCGGAAAGTCTTGATGATTTCCGCGCTGTCCTCAAGGAGGCCCTGGAAAAAGGCGGACCACAGTTGATTGAAATGACTCCGGAGGCGGTAAAATGAAAAATCTGGTAAAAATCGCTACCATCAGTCTGGTAACAGGCAGCCTGTTCACCACCATCCCCGCCACGGCTCAGTCATGGCTCGACACCGCAACCGATGTCCTGGGCGATGTGATGAAGAACCAGGATGCCACCGGCGCCGTCGGAAGTGCCGTGGGGTTGAGCCAAGATGAGATCGCCAAAGGCTTGCAGGAAGCCCTTCGGGTCGGCACGGAAGCTGTCGCCGCGCAGCTGGGCGCCTCAGATGGCTTCTTGGGCGACAATGCGGTACGAATTCCGCTTCCGGAAAACCTGGCAACCGCGCAATCCTATCTGAAGAAGGTCGGCCTCGGCTCACTCGGCGATGAGGTTGAGACCCGCATGAACCGCGCCGCAGAAGCCTCCATGGACGAAGCGCGGGTGATTGTCGTCGATGCGATCTCGCAAATGACACTTGAAGACGCGAAGGGCATTCTCGACGGGCCCGAAGATGCGGCGACACAATATTTCCGCCGCGCTGGCGGTGAACGGATCGAAGGCAAAATCAGGCCGATCGTCGATGCTTCCCTCAGTGAGGTCGGGGCTATCGATGCGATGGATAAGATGCTGGACGGCTACAGCCAGATCCCCTTTGTCCCGGATGTTAAGGGTGACCTGGGGCAACATGCGACCGACGCCGCGATGGATGGACTGTTTCACTACCTGGCCGCAGAAGAAGCCGCGATCCGCGCCAATCCTGAAAAACGCGTGACCGAGTTGTTGCAAAAGGTCTTTGCTCAATAAATTTTCCCCAGAAAGCACTATAGAAACGGGCTGGAGAAACGGGCTGGAGAAACGAGCTGGCTTTTGTTGCGCCTGCTCTCGGCAATCGACCTCTCTCCACCCGCAAATGCGGCTTGATCTCATGTGCTCTTAACGACACACTATAGTCGTGGGAAGCTGATATCAGTCGGTATGCAGGAGGGGATCATGACACGTCATACTTTGGGGGCAGTGTCCGCGAAATTCAGTCTAAAGGAATGGCGAGGACATTTGCGGGGGCGACTGCAGGGTCGTTTGCGGGGCCTGTTGCTGGCAGCCTGTGCGACCGCAGCCCTAACCGCCTGCCAGACACCGGGCCTTCAAGGTCACGAAGTTGAGCAGGAAGTCGACGAAGCAACGCTGACTGCTTTCCTGGCAGACAAGCCGGCAGAATTGGCTCCTTACTACGAAATCCTTCTGCGCCAGGGCGACCGCAATAAAGTCCTGAACAATATGCGGATCGGCCTTGCCGCAATGGATCTCGGCGAAACCGCCATGGCGGAAGCCGCGCTTGACGACGCGCTCAACCAGATTGAAGTTGTCTATGCAGACAACGAAGCCGCCGAAGAAGCCCGCAGTCTATGGACCAAGGAAAACCGCAAGGACTTTAAGGGCGAACCCTATGAACGGGCGATGGCGTATTTCTATCGCGGGCTTCTGTATATGGATGCCGGGGATTACCAGAATGCGAGTGCTGTCTTTCGGGCCGCCCAGCTCATGGATGCCTATGCGGAAGAAGATCAGAACCGCGCTGATTTCGCCTTGATGTATTTCATGGAAGGTTGGGCGTCGCGATGCGCTGGCTTTGAACAGACCGCACAAACCGCTTTCGACGCAGCGGCGGAGTTCAATAGTTCCCTGCAGGCGCCACCGCTCGACCACACATTGTTGGTGTTGCGGGAGACAGGGACGGCACCGCGCAAAGTCGCGACCGGGGAATACAACGAGCTTCTGGCCTATGAACAAGGTCAGATGGAAGGCTTCAGCAGCATGACGGTCTCGGTCGACACCGGTGCCGAAGCACTCGGCCAACAAGCCGAAGATATATTCTTTCAGGCCTCTACCCGTGGGGGCCGCATTGTCGACACCGTTCTAGCCGGAAAGGCATCCTTCAAAGAAAACGCGGATGTTGCCGGTGACGCCTTACAAACGGCGGGTATGACAACCGCAATGATCGGCGCTGGTGCCGGTAACAACGATGCCGCTGTCGTTGGTCTGGCGTTGATGTTTGCGGGATTGGTCGCAGAAGGCGTCGCCGCAGCGGCCCGGACCGAGGCTGATATTCGACAATGGGACAACCTGCCGAACCGAATTTCTCTTGCGACCCTACCGAATAGCGCAACATCCGGAACCGCGACAACAACCCTGAACGGGGTTTCAAGTTCCACGCGTGAGTTTGAATTCCGAAGCGCTGGTGCCTGTTCGCTTGGCTGGTCGCGATCCTCATCGGCGCTTGATATTCCGCTTCGTGCGCCCGGCAGTGGGGGTGAGGAATCTTAACTAAATTCAACCGAATCATCACGACGCTACTTATTAAGGCAAAAGCACCTTTATAGGGACACAGACATAACAATACGATTGCAGATCGTATTTTTTGTTAATTTCAGCTATTTACCTTGAAAACCTCATTCCACACCGTTCAGAGTCCATACCAAAGCGTTCGGATGTTCATTTGGATGGGGGAACGAGATGGGTACGACATTCAAACGGCTCTTGCTGGCCGGGGCCGCTGCATTGGCGCTATCGGCCTGCCAAACCGCCAACGGCGGATTACAGAGCCACGAAGTAGAAAAACAAGTCGATGAAGCGGCATTGGCCGAGTTTTTGACGGATAAACCAGCGTCGCTTGCTTCCTATTACGAAGTGATGCTTGCGCAAGGAAACCGCAACCTGGTTTTGAACAATATGCGCATTGGTCTTGCCGCCATGGAAATGGGCGAAACAGCGGCGGCGGTGCAGGCCTTTGACAAGGCCTTGGACCAGATTGAAATCATTTACGCGGATAATGAAGCAGCAGCGGAAGCGCGCAGTCTGTGGACCAAGGAAAACGTAAAGGACTTCAAGGGCGAGCCCTATGAACGGGCGATGGCTTATTTTTATCGCGGGCTTCTCTATATGAATGCCGGTGATTATCAGAATGCCCGCGCCGTTTTCAAAGCAGCCCAGCTGCAAGATGCCTTTGCCGAAGAAGACCAGAATCAGGCCGACTTCGCCCTCATGTATTTCATGGAAGGTTGGGCGTCCCAATGTGCAGGAGACACGGCCTATGCGCGAGATCCATTTGAGCGGGCATTGGCGCTTAACGGTAATCTGTCTCTGCCAGCCGAAGACCACCGGCTCTTGGTCGTCCGGGAAACCGGCAGTGCCCCCCGAAAAGTTGCCGCCGGTGAGAGTAACGAACTCCTGTCCTACGAACCCGGGACAGCCGAGAGCTTCCAGTTGTCATATACAGAAGTGGGCACGCATGCAGCGGTTGCGGCCCCTGCGGAAGATATCTTCTTTCAAGCGGCGAGCCGAGGTGGCCGACTAGTCGATCACGTACTCGCCGGCAAAGCATCCTTTAAAGAAGGCGCCGATGCGGCCGGGGATGTCCTGGCGAATGTGGGTGCAACCACCGCCATGATGGGCGCCCTTGGCGGCAGTAATGACGCAGCCATCGCCGGGCTTGCAATCCTTTTGGCCAGCGCAATTGCTGAAGGGGCTGCAGCCGCCGCTCGGTCTGAGGCGGATATCCGCCAATGGGACAATCTGCCGAACCGTGTCACAGTCACCAGCCTTCCGTTGGATGCGGCATCGGGCAACGGTGTCTCCCGTCTCATCGGCGTCGACGGGTCAGAACGAAGCTTTGAATACCAGCAAGCCGGCTCCTGTGCGCTTGGTTGGGCGCGCTCGACCCCTGCTTCCGACATTCCCCTCCGCGCGCCGGGCAGCGGCGGCGAAGCAGCGTCCTAGAACGGCAACCAGGGAGTCATGATCATGAAGACAACACGCACTCTAATCGCCGTCCTTGCCGTCTTGTTCATCGCCGGCTGCGTCCCCCAAAACGTCCCCTTTCAGCCGGCGGAATACGCGCCACCTCAACAGCTTTCGAAACCGGCATTACCGGTCAAACTGGGATCTGTCGTCGTCCCAGCATGGGATCCAAACAGCTTCCAGTATCCCGATTGGATGCCATGGTTTGCAATGAATGGGCCGGATTATGCCGGTGTGCTGGAAACCCGCCTTCGTCAGGCCGGGGCTTTTTCAGATACCGCAACAGAAACAGCACAGCTTCGCGGAGAGCTTGTCGCATGGCGCGATCTCAGCCCAACGGCCTTTCCGCCATCAACTTATGAAGTGGATTACAAATACACGCTGACGGCACCTGATGGCGACGTGTTGTTTGAGGAGACAATCACCTCAAATGCCACGGACACCACATTTTTCGGGCAGACCCGGATGCAGTTAACGATGCAGTACAGTCATTATGCGAATGCGGATGCGCTCATTACCCGCCTTCAAGACGTGGCGGGCCCGGCCTATGCCGCGAAGCAGAAGCGCAGTGCCGAACGGGTCGCCGCGCTTGCTAAAATCTCCGAGGAAATGGAAGCCACGGACAGCTACGTTCAAATTCGAGCCGACGGCGCGGTGCTTCGGGAATTTCCGAATACGGACAGCACGACGAAAGGCACCGCCCCTTTACATGAAACATATCATGCAATTGGACGGATGAGTGATGGCTGGGTCCTGGTCGAAAAGGACGGCAATACGAAGGGATGGATCTATGAAGGGTCCATCGATGCCCTGAGTGACGAGCAGATCGCGACCATGCGGGCAGAGGCCATTGAGCGCCGTGCAAACACAGCCTCTAGCTTTACCCCGGAATCCGACGCAACGATTGAAATCGTCACCGTTGCCGAGACACAAATCTTAAGTGGCCCGACGACACGCGGACAGGTCTATGGAGCTTTGCCTCAGGGCGCGCAGGTAACAGTGCTTGCCACGACAGACAATGGCTTTGCCTATGTCCGACAGGATGGCGTGGCGCTCGGGTGGATCGATAGCAGCACCCTGGCGCGTTGAGCTGAGTTGGGGGTTTCAGTCGTGCTCTATTGCACCACGAACCACCGGCCCAGACTGTCCTGACAGGCAAAGGCTGTGCGGAAGCTGCCGGCCAACTGGTTGCAGCCGGAGACATTATAGCCCGCACTGGTCTGTGAAACATTTTGGGCACTGTGGTTATAAGCCGGCGCATGACGGGCATAGCCGCTATTGGTGGATCCGAAATAGCCGGATTGGCCAGTCGGCGGCGGTGCGGGATGATTGCTGCTTGGGACATAGTTGGGGGCCGGTCGGGTAGCGACCTGTGCTTTGTCGAGCCCGTCCCCAATGTCAGCACCGATGAGCCCGCCGAGCACCGCACCAGCCCCGGTGGCCACCAGCCGGCCACTACCGGATCCGATTTCAGCGCCCAGGAATCCGCCGGCAACCGCCCCCAGCAAGCCGCCGACGTCCTTGCGGTAGCCATCCGCGCAGCCAACCAATGCCAGGGTCGAAGCGGCCAAGACCATTGTGGTAAAAACCCGTTTCATATGCATCGTCTTCTCCTGGTCTTGCGTGACACCAGAGCCAAAAATATCTTGAAGCATGCACAAACACGCCCCATCTGTTAAGGTAATTGTGTTTATGCCGATGAAAAATGGCAAGATCATGGCTGAATGGGCCAAATCTTAGAGAGTGGGAATAAAGATCATGCTGCGCAAATTGGGATTTGGGGTTCTTGCCCTTGGGTTTGTCGTTTCGGCGCCGCCTTCCTTTGCACAAACGGACGGCGTGAAAGAACCGGTCAGGATCAATCCCCTCCCCCGTGGCACGGTTCCCCCCTATGTGCCACCCAAGCTGATCACAGCCAGTCTGACCAGAGGCACATTCCCCGATGTGATGGAGCCGGAAAAGAAGGCCAAGCCGCCGAAAACACCTGCGCTCTATGAAACGGCGAAGGGGAAAACCAAGAGCAACGGCGGTAACCTGCCGGATACGGACAACGCACCTGTCGGGTTGGTTGATGAAGAAGAGCTGGGCGATCCGACAACGAATTGACGTCGGAAAAGATGTCATTTGGGTCCGTTCACAGATTCACTCGGCGTCACTCAGAGGCAACGCGCTTTGATTCCTGACGGCGTTGCTTCGCGCGCTGCAAACGCTCCAAGAACTTCAGGCACCAGACATAGCCCAGCCAGGCACTGACAATGGCCCAGGGGAAACTCCCCAAAACCATCGGCAAACCCCATTCATCAAAAATCGCAACTGTGGTGACCCAGGCATATTCGAACATGCCCAGATCCGCCTGCAAAAGCTCCATCAGGCGGGTGCTGAACGCATCGAAACCGCCGAATGGATTTTCCCGCAGCAACATTACATTCCCGGTGACCAGGAACAGATAGTAGATCGGGACCAGCGTGAACATGTTGGTGAACCAGGTCCAGGCGAGCGCGACCACCACATTGAACCGCCAACCGGGTGCAATAACCCGCATGATCGCCCAGAATATGCCGACCAGAACCATCTGCGCCCCAACGGTCGGCATCATGGCAAGCCCCAGCCCAACGCAGACTCCCCGCGCCGTACGACGAGGATCACCCCGCCCCCGAATGACCGGGATGACCATCCGATATCGAACCATACGGGAAAGCGCGTTGCCCCGCTTTCGGGCGTTGCCGCCAGCGGGTTTATCCGAAACTGCCACTAAACTCCTCCGTCACCCAATCTCGGGTGTTTTCACAGGTTCTGAATCGATCGGGATTTCCCATCGGCGCGCCGCATGCTATACGCGCGGCAACCGATTGATCCAGAAGAAAAGAAGAGCACGCGGTGTCCCATCCCTCGGACGAAGCATCCTCATCGCCTGATCCTAAGCCGGAGAGCAAGAAACAGCGGTTCAATCTTGATGAACGAACCCTAACGCTCTGCCGCCGATTGTGGCGTGAATATATGGTGAAATACTGGGGCCGTCTGGTTTTGGCGGTCCTGGCCATGATTATTGTTGCCGGATCCGATGTGATGATGGCCAAGCTGGTCGAAGAATCCCTGGATGATGCATTGGCCGCCCAGAACGAGACCATGCTCTGGATTGTCGCTGTCGCCTATCTCGTCTTCTCAGTCTCGCGCGGGCTCGGCAACTTCGCGCAATCGACATTGATGCATAACATCGGCTTGCGGATCGTCCAGCGGCTTCAGAACGAGATGTTCTCGAAACTGCAAACAGTCGAGATCCAATTCCTGCATGACGAAGGCACCGGGCGGCAACTTTCCCGCTTTTCCAACGATTCTCATATCCTGCGGGAAGCGATCACGAAAGTCTTCACAGGCGCCGGGCGGGATGTCGCAAAGGTGATCGGCCTCGTCGGGCTGATGTTTTATCAAAACTGGCAGCTCGCCATTGTCGCTTTCGTGTTCTTCCCGGTCAGCGTTATCCCTATAGCCCGGATCGGACGTCGCCTGCGCAAGGTCTCGACCAACACCCAGGGCGAATATGGGCAGATGATGGCGGTCCTCGACGACAGTCTGAAGAATTCCAGACAGGTTCGTGCCTATAATATGAAAGGCTATGAAGAAGACCGGGCGGCAAATGTCTTTTACGAGATGTATCGGCTGATTTTCAAATCCGCGTTGGTCCGCTCCCTCAGTTATCCGATTATGGATACATTGTCGGGCTTTATCCTGTTCGGCATTCTTCTACTCGGCGGCTATCAGATCCTGAATGGGGAGCAGACCGTCGGCTCCTTCATGAGCTTCTTTTTCGCGGTATTCCTGGCCTATCAGCCGATGCGCAGTTTGGCGGCGATGAATGCGACACTGCAAGAAGGTTTGGCGGCGGCTTTCCGGATATTCACGCTGGTGGATTACGAGCCCAAGATTCAAGATAAGCCGGATGCAAAACCCTTGGTCCCCGGCGATGGGACGGTGGAGCTTAGCGATGTGCGCTTCAGCTACAATAATGGGGAAGAAGTCCTGCATGGGATCAGTCTTTCCGCACCGGCCGGGCAGACCGTTGCGCTTGTCGGCCCCTCCGGTTCCGGCAAAACCACGATCCTGAACCTGATCCCCCGTTTCTATGATGTCACGTCAGGCACCTTGAAGATTGATGGCCAGGATGTGCGCGATGTGACGCTGACATCCTTGATGGGTCAGATCGGTCTGGTCAGCCAGGAACCGGCACTGTTCAACGACACGGTGCGCGCCAATATCGCCTATGGTCGGCAGGGCGCCAGTCAGGAAGAGATTGAGGAAGCCGCCGCAGGGGCCGCTGCCCATGATTTCATTGAGGCCCTGCCCCAAGGCTATGACACGATTGTCGGCGAAATGGGGATCAAGCTTTCCGGGGGCCAGCGTCAACGCATCGCCATCGCCCGTGCGATGCTGAAAAACGCCCCAATCCTGCTGTTGGACGAAGCGACGTCCGCCCTGGATACGGAAAGCGAACGTCAGGTTCAGGCTGCCTTGAAACGGCTGATGGCCGGGCGCACCACCATCGTCATCGCCCACCGACTGTCGACCATCGTGGATGCCGACCGTATCTATGTCCTGGAAAACGGTACAGTCGCCGAATCCGGCACCCATCGCGCTTTGGTCGGACAGGACGGGCTGTATCAACGGCTCAGCAAACTGCAGTTGGCGTCCGGAAGCTTCGATACAACACCGGTAGGTGGAGATTCCACCCAATCCGAACCCAAGGACTAACGTTGTGGCGATGCTGAAGAAGATCATGCGCAGCAGTCCGGGCCATGCCTTCATGTGCTGGCTTGTGGCAAACTATGTCCGCTTCGTACGCATGACGAATATCTGGACAATCGAAGGGACCGAGGCACGGGACAAATTGGTCGCCGAGGGGCGGAACTTCGTTATCGTTGTGTGGCACAATCGGCTCGCATTGATGCCCTATGCCTTCGGCCACATGGCGGACAAGATTACCGTTGTTGCCTCCGACCACCGGGACGGACGTTTGGTTGTTGGCGGCCTGGGGAGCTTCGGCTTCAAGGCGATCCTTTTGGGCAACGACACCATATCCAAGGGAACACGGGACGCTGTTCGGGTTCTCAAAAGGGGTGAGT
>SPJL01011231.1_pt1 | contig 24028 bp, 23 predicted proteins | sample 3741751 | NCBI WGS metagenome assembly SPJL01 (sample SAMN10925998, study PRJNA522277) | cold seep metagenome | isolation source: Elba SIP-enriched marine methane seep metagenome, extraction at timepoint T3 | place: Italy: coast of Elba, Mediterranean Sea | reverse complement strand
GAAAGGGAATCTTTGCGCTACTTCAGGCATGGCGCAAACAATCATGGTCAAGGGCGCTGAATTTAACCTTAATCGGCAATACTAGTTTGGACGAAGCCTATGCTCAACGGTGCTGGGCTGAAATTCAAGCTTTTGAAAAGGGTGGGGGAGATAAAATTACGGTTCTTCAAGATCTGTCGCGAGAAGAAATGCTAGGGGCTTATCGCAATGCCGACCTCTTGATTTCTGCGGCTACCTTGGAGACTTATGGCATGGCCATTCAGGAAGCGATGGCTTTGGGGTTGCCTGTGTTTTTGGTGGAAGGGGCTTATGCGGCGCGTTATGTGGAGGAGGGGAAAAATGGCTTTTGTTACCCTCACGTTGAGGCTTTGGTGGAGGGCTTGGCCACTTTGTTGGAGCGGCCAGCAGTTTGGAAAACCTTAGAGGCGGGCGCTAGGGAAAAGGGAGCGGTGTTAACTAGGCCTTGGTCAGTGGCCGGGCGAGAGTTGATAGAGATTTTGACACATTTATTTTAATGGTCTCTTTCTTTTTTCCCTAAATGCTTGGTCTCAAGCCCCTTTAAACCGACTTTTCTTTTTTCTATATACTCCGCCGCAGTAGATACATATTTGGGTCTTCCTCTGAAAGATTCATAATCCAATTCTAGCGTATCATTCAAACATTGACTCATAAGGTGCCAATCTTTGGTGTCAAACGAATGGAAGAAATTTTCAACCAATTTAATATTTGCTTCCTCTTCTAATTTTAGTTCTTCCCTATTTGACATCTTATCGAATTTTTCTGCTCTTATCCTCCAAATTCGTGAAACGCTGAAATCATTAGGTAGTATCCATTTGGGTCGACCACTGAAAATTCTCTCTTCCCTGAGTTTGGATTTAAGCGAATTTCTTCTGCAACAGGGTAATCCATCTTCTTCAAATGCTGTCTGGCCTCTTCCATGGTTTTTGTTCTGAAATATAGGATTAAACCATTCCCAGGGGTAAGGTCTGAGTTTTGCATCGTTGGATGTTCGTGTGCCCCCCATTTGTGAAGACATAGCATTATTTCTCCTTCTTTAGAAGTGAGAACGTCAAATTCATTTCCTCCGTGCATGCTGTTCCACTCAAATACGGCCTGATACCATTTTGAGCTTTGCTCGACATCCTTTACTGCGATGATTGGGTCAACTTTCATTATGATCTAATGTTTTACCTGTGGCATACGACCAGCAGCGTGAATAATATCCTATTATTTTTTTTATTTCCCAAAACTATCTAATTGAATTACTGGTTTTGCAAAGCCTTGCGTAGCTTTGGCTATCTGCCCTTGGCGTGCCTCGATTCCAAACTTCTCTCAACCCAATAAGACACAATTAAATCTATGCCCCACTCCGAATTTGATACATCTTGGCTCAACCACCGCTTCGCCTTCGACGAAGCTGCCCGCAACCCGGCCGTCGAAGCCGCCTGCCTCAATTACCTATCCACCACTCCTACTTTAAACCTCGTCGACGTAGGCTCCGGTACGGGTGCCAATTTTATCCATTTTTTCGAAAAACTAGACCGTCCCCAGCAATGGCACTTTGTAGATTGGGACCAACGTTTGCTCCAAGCTAGTTTACAACGGATTAGCGCTTACGCCCAAGAAAAAAGCTATCCCGTTCAATCTTCCGAAAATCGTCTTTCCCTAGACTTAGGAACCCACACTATTCAAATTCAAACCCATTGTGGTTCCTTCGAACAGATTGAGGATTTGGTGGATTTGACCTCGCTAGATATCGTGATGGCCAGCGCCTTTTTTGACCTTTTCCGCCCCGATCAATTGCTGCCATTCCTAGAAAAACTACGCACTGCTTCCACGGCCTTTTTATTTACCCTTAACTATGTCGCGATGCACTTTGATCCTGCATTGCCGGATGATCAACAGATGGTTCAATATTATGAAGATCATATGCAACGGCCAAAAGCCGCAGGCGCAGGAATGGGACCTCATTGTAGCGCTCATATTCGAGAATGGCTGAGCGCCGGATCGGTTGATTTTGTAGAAGGGGAAAGTACTTGGCAAATTGGCCCGGGTGATACCCAGATGTTTTCTTTTCTCTTAGGTTTTATGCACGAAGCAATTGGCGAATTAAGCTTATCGACTGCTCCGTGGAGTGATTTCGAAAACTGGTGGCGGCATCGTAAACAAGCTTCGGAGAGTGGGGAACTGGACTTGGCTGTGAAGCATTTTGACTTTTTTGCTAAGTTCTAATCATGGCCCAATTGTGGCGGACCGACAACCAAAAACTATTGCCAAAAGAATAGAGGACCAAAGCACTAGCAATTACCATTGCTGGTTGATGGATCGAAGGAGGGAGGATAAAACAGGCCGCCATCGTTGCCATTAGAATAACGGCGATAAGTCGGGCGATAAAGATGCGAGATTCTTTTTGCTCGGGAGCCTTTACCTTACGTAACACTAAAAAATAAGCATAGCGCAGCAGGCCAATGCCCAGAATCCAGCCGCCGAAATAATTCATTTCATACAAGATTATACTCAGCCCCAGTACATAAAAGGCATCGGTTTCCATATCGAGGTATTCGCCAAATGGCGAGCTGGTTTGGAACCGTCGGGCCAAGTAGCCATCGAGGCCATCTAGTATTAGCACCAATAAGGCCAAGAGTCCGAGGGCTAAAGAAGAAAGATCAGGATAACACCAGAGTAGAAAAAATAGCGTAGCCAGACGACTTTGAGTCACCAGATTAGCAGCCTGTAGGGCAAAGGCAAAACTATCCTGCTGATAGGCATAGATACCGAAAAACAGTAAAAAACTAAACGCGGTGGGTAGGGCTAGATAGGGGAGTAGCTGAAATTGATAAAACAGCAGCGTAACTGCGAATAAACACAAGGCGTGGAAACCCATCCACTGTTCTATCCAGAGACGCACTTAGCGGTTGGGAACGGTTGGCATTTTACAAGCTTCATCCGCGGTCTTACCACATACGGTACAATCGCCCACTTTGCTTTTTAGCATCGGGTTGTTGGTCGCGCAGGTTCCACGAAATTCATTACCCGTAAGTACATGACGGATATTGATGAGGATAAATGAAATGCCAAAAACGACAAATATGATGGCAAAGATTGCGAGAAATTCCATGCAAATGATATTTAAAGCAAGTCGCGATTCCTTTTTAGCTCACGCTTCGCGGCTTGTGTTTAATAATAGGAACAATGTAAAACAGCTAAAGTTTAGGTACTATTTTGACCAATGGTACCATATTCTGGGCATTGTCCTTATTTTTGCAAAAATACGATTTTTTACCTTTCAAAAAGACTATTCCAATGCAAAACAAGCTTGATGCTTTTGCCCGCTTGCTGACTATTATGGATGAATTGAGGGAGCAATGCCCTTGGGACCGCAAGCAAACCTTGCAAAGTCTACGCAATCTCACCATCGAGGAGACCTATGAATTGGCCGATGCGATTCTCGACAATGACCTAGAAGGGGTTAAAGAAGAAGTGGGTGATATTATGCTTCATATGGTCTTTTATGCCAAAATCGCCGAAGAGAAAGAGGCTTTTGATATCGCCACTGCCCTTCATGCCATTTGCGATAAACTGGTGGCTCGTCATCCTCATATTTATGGCGATCTTAAGGTGGCGAATGAAGAAGAGGTCAAGCAAAATTGGGAAAAACTCAAATTGAAAGAAGGCAAAAAGTCAGTCCTCTCAGGAGTCCCTAAGTCACTCCCCGCAATGGTCAAGGCCTATCGGATGCAGGAAAAAACCAAGCAAGTGGGCTTTGAGTGGGAAAACGCCGCTCAGGTTTGGGAGAAGGTAGAGGAAGAAATGGCCGAATTTAAAGAAACTATCGACCAACAAGAGTCTGCCGAACGGCGAGAGGAGGAATTTGGGGATATGCTCTTTTCCCTCATCAATTACGCCCGGTTTAATAATATTGATCCAGAAACCGCTCTGGAACGGGTCAACAAAAAGTTTAAGAGCCGTTTTGAATACATTGAAGCCAATGCCCCCAAAGACTTAGAAGAAATGAGCCTGGCGGAGATGGATAAGCTTTGGGATGCGGCAAAAGATCAATAACTTTAGGAATAATGTTTGTACTAATGTCTGATAATCTAGTCCACTCGGAATAGGACAAAGTAAAAACCCAACATGTTACTCAACACAATTATACCGCCATCGATTCAGGCAGACCCTAATGTCTACCGGGGGTATCGTTTGATTATCATCGTCGATCTGTTACTAATTTGTTGTACCGCCCTTTTTGCACCACTTTTCTGGTGGATGGGGTACTATTTCGGGACCTACATCATGGTTTATACTACGTTGAATGCCTTCGTCTTCATCGGCCTGATGTATTTTACCCAAAACCTTACCCTGTGTAGTAACTTTTTTAGTGCCCAAAGTTGGTTGGTTTTTACTGCATTGATTTGTAGTTCGGGGGGAAGTGATTCTCCTTTCTACCTTTGGCTTTTGAGTATTCCTCCAATTGCTATTTTTTATATGCGAAATCACCTCGCTCGGTTCTGGTTGGTATTGACGCTCCTTACCGTCACCGGAATATTCGTTGCTGAAATGCTGGGCAATAGTTTTCCTCAATATTTGCCAGAGAGATTTCAACCCTACCTCGCTTTGTTTAACTATGTGGTTCTGCTCTTACTTTTTATTGCCGTCGCCCAATCCTTCAAAAAGATATTTCGTCGGCTCAATGGTAAACTGACGAAGAGTAATCTACAGCTCAAACGCTCCAATCAAGAATTGGAACGCTTTGCCTTTGTGGCTTCCCACGATCTGAAAAGTCCCTTGCGTAACGTAATTAGTTTTATCCGCCTCTTTATTCGTCGCCATGGTCAAGAATTGGCTACCGAACCCCGGGAATACCTCAAAATCGCAGAAAGTAGTGCAGTACAGATGGAACACCTGATCGAGGATATTCTCGAATATTCTCAAACTTCTAATCCTGTGCTGCGAGAGGAGGAGGTCGATCTCAACGATCAACTGCGCCGCATTTGCGAACAATTGATGCAAGACCCTGCCTATCTCAATGCGGCTATTGAATTTGAGCCATTACCTCTAGTGGTCGCTGACTCGGTGCGGATTTACCAGATTTTTCAAAATTTGGTCGAGAATGGCCTCAAATACAATCGTAGTGAGACGGCCCAGGTGGTGGTGCGCTATCATGATGAAGGCGATACACACCATTTTATGATCGAGGATAATGGCATTGGGATTCCCCAGAGCTTCCACGAGCGAATCTTTAAGATGTTCGAAAGACTCCACAATCAGGCTAGTTTTCAAGGCACAGGGATTGGATTAGCCATCTGTTTGAAGAATGTTCAGGCCTATGATGGACGCATTGAGATAGATTCTACCGAAGGGGAAGGAAGCTGTTTTCACCTTTACTTTCCCAAATCCGAGCTCAAAGTGATCCAGAAACACTCGGAAAAGACGCTAAGCCCTGCCAAGACCTAATCAAGGGAGCCTTTCCCGTCTGCATTGCGGCACTTTACCCTAATCCAAAGTAAATATCCAACGCATTTAAACATTACTTTCAGAATCCCCAGAAAATAGTTACCTTTGCACTCGCTATAACTGATTTTCGTAATCACTAATGGTAATCATTAGAAAAACTCATTATTTAATGCCAGTCTATTTAACGAAAGAAAAGAAAGAAGAAATCTTCACAGAATTTGGCGGAACCGCTAAGAATTCCGGTTCTCCTGAAGGACAAATTGCACTTTTTACCTTCCGGATTAAAAGCCTTTCTGCTCATTTGCAAGACAATCAAAAAGACCACTCTTGCCGTCGTACGCTCTTGACGTTAGTTGGTAAGAGAAAGCGTTTGTTAACCTACCTCATGAAGAAGGATATCAGCCGCTACCGGGCCATTATCGAGAAGCTCGGAATCCGTAAATAGGTCATCGGACTACAGAAAAAAGTGTTTCCCCAACGCGCGAAACACTTTTTTCGCTTTAAACGTATCATACGAAGTAATAATATCATAGCAGAAGAGATCATCTGTCTGGACCACTCTCTGATTTGCTTTAAGCTGACCAGCGATACTCCATCGTAATATTATCTCTCCCGCTGGGCAGGAGCCCACATCTCTCATCAATTAAATCAACCTATCATTATGGGGAATCAAATTCCTATAAGTACCTCCCTCAACTTGCCCGATGGACGTGAAATCGTTATCGAAACTGGTAAGTTGGCGACTCAAGCCGATGGCTCAGTGGTGGTGCGCATGGGCAACACCATGATCTTCGCCTCTGTTGTGTCCGCTCATGAAGCTAGAGAAGGACAGTCCTTTTTCCCACTCTCAGTGGATTACCAAGAAAAATTTGCTGCTGCTGGAAGGATTCCCGGCAACTTTTTCCGTCGTGAAACTCGGTTGTCAGACTACGAAATCTTAATCTCTCGGCTTGTTGACCGTGCCATTCGCCCTCTTTTCCCTGATGGCTATATGAATGAGACGCAAGTGATCCTTAACCTGATCTCTGCTGATCCTGATCATATGCCCGATGCCCTAGCTGCCTTGGCTGCTTCAGCTGCGCTCTCTGTATCGGATATTCCTTGGGATGGTCCTATTTCTGAGGTACGCGTTGCTCGCATCGATGGTGAATTTCACATCAACCCTTCTCGTACCCAGCTGGAAAATGCTGACCTGCAATTGATGGTAGGTGCAACGGGAGAGAACGTAACGATGGTGGAAGGAGAAGCCAAAGAATGTTCAGAGACTGATATGATTGAAGCGATTCGCTTGGCTCATGATACCATCAAGATCCAATGTGAAGCTCAATTGGCGCTCGCTAAATTGGTAGGAGACAAGGCGCTCGTAAAACGCGAGGTTGAAGAACCTGCTACGAATGATGAGGTAAAAGCTAAAGTAACAGCATTCGCTAAAGATAAAGTTTACGAAGTCGCTAAAGGTGCTTTGAATAAGGCACAGCGGAAGAGTCAATTCAAAGCGCTTAAGACCGAAGTAAAAGAGCATATGCTCGAAGCTTATGGTGAAGAGGCCTATGAAGAGGTTGCTTCTTTTGTTGGTCCTTACTTCGAAAAGCTTAAGAAAGAAGTGATCCGCGAAATGGTGATGTCAGAAGAAGTACGTTTGGATGGTCGTAAACTCGATGAGGTACGCCCAATCTGGACAGAGGTAGATTACCTGCCTAGTGCTCACGGTTCTGCCATCTTCAATCGGGGTGAAACTCAGGCCTTGGCCTCTTTGACCCTCGGTACTAAGTTGGATCAAGTGATGATCGATACGGCCTTGTTTAAAGGTTATGACGATTTTATCCTACACTATAATTTCCCTGCGCTTTCAGTAGGAGAGGTTAAACCACTCCGTGGCCCTGGTCGCCGGGAAGTAGGTCACGCCAATTTGGCTGCTCGTTCCCTTCGTCAAGTATTGCCAGCAGAAAATCCTTATACCCTACGTATCGTATCCGATATCCTCGAATCTAACGGTTCTTCTTCAATGGCAACGGTTTGCGCCGGTTCTATGGCCTTGATGGATGCAGGTGTTGGTATCAATGCTCCAGTATCTGGAATCGCAATGGGGATGATCTCTGATGGAGAGCGTTTCTCTATCTTGACCGATATCCTCGGTGATGAAGATGCACTGGGTGATATGGACTTTAAGGTAACGGGAACCGAAAAGGGAATTACCGCTTGCCAGATGGATATCAAGATCGACGGTATGCCTTATGATTTGCTAGAAAAAGCACTCAACCAAGCGAAAGCAGGGCGTTTGCACATCTTGCAAGAAATGGCCAAGACGATCGAAGCACCACGCGAAGACTACAAGCCACATGCTCCACGAATCGTGGAAGTGATCATCGATAAGAGCTTTATCGGTGCCGTAATCGGACCTGGTGGTAGTATCATCCAAGAAATTCAGGCAGAAACTAATACAACTATCAATATCTCTGAAGAAGGAGATAAAGGTATCGTTAATATCGCTAGTGCAGATAAGCCTTCTATTGATGCAGCCTTAGAGCGTATCAAGCAGATTACTTATTCTCCTGAAGTTGGCGACGTATTCGATGCTAAAGTTGCTAGTATCCAACCTTATGGTGCTTTTGTTGATTTCTACGGAAAGAGTGGTTTGCTCCACATCTCTGAAATCGCTCACAAACGTATCGATAAAGTAGAGGATGTATTGAAGGAAGGAGATAGAATCCAAGTTAAGCTAATCGGTATCGACCCTCGCTCGGGTAAATTCCGTTTGTCTGCTAAGGCTTTGATCGAACGTCCTCAGCGTCCTGACAACAGAGATAAGAAGCCTAGCTTCCATAAAGACTAGGTAATTTTGCCATATGGCCCTTGGTTGGGTGTAAATACCCTGTTTTAGAGGCCTAAATGTCCACTTTGAAAATAAAAAGTCAAAGTGGGCATTTTTTTTGTACTCTGGGAAACTTTTTAGGGGCTGTTGGTGTATTTTTATAAAAGCCCTGCATTTAAGAGTTTTTTAACAAAAAGTCAAGTTTCTTTACTATAAAGAGCAACTTTTTTTAAATAAATTCGTCTTATTATATATACCGGTTACCTCAAAGCTTAAACCATAGAAACATGCGTCAGTTAAAAATTACCAATAAAATTACCGCCCGTGAGAGTCTTGCCCTAGATAAGTATCTCAATGATATCGGCAAGATTTCCATGCTTACCGCTGAGGAAGAGGCAGAAATGGCTCGCCGTATTCGGGATGGTGATGAGGCGGCGTTGGAAAGACTGACCAAAAGTAACCTGCGTTTTGTGGTTTCGGTAGCTAAGCAATATCAAAATCAAGGCCTTTCACTCAGTGATTTGATCAACGAAGGCAACGTAGGCTTGATGAAAGCCGCTAAGCGTTTTGACGAAACCAAAGGATTTAAGTTTATCTCCTATGCCGTTTGGTGGATTCGCCAATCAATTCTACAAGCGATCGTTGAATATTCGCGGATCGTTCGCCTCCCCCTCAATAAGGTTGGTTCTTACAATAAGGTAAATGAAGCCTTTTTATCCTTCGTTCAAGAGTTTGAACGGGAGCCAACCAACGAAGAGCTGGCCGAATTACTCGAAATGACTCCCAAGGAGGTTAACAATATGCTCAAAGGAAATGGTCGTCACCTTTCTTTTGATGCTCCCATTAGTGGGGAAGATGGTGATTCTACCATGCTAGACGTCGTTTCTAGCGGAGAATCCATGAGCCCCGATCTAGATTTGATGGAGCAGTCGCTCAAAGAAGAAGTACAACAAGGCCTTTCTATCCTCTCGCCTCGCGAAGTGGAAGTCTTGTCCTCTTACTACGGCCTCAATGGCTATAAATCCCTGACCCTCGAAGAAATTGGTGAACTATATGGCTTGACTCGGGAAAGAGTACGGCAAATTAAAGAACGTGCCATCCGCCGTCTGCGCAAGTCCTACAACCGGAATAACCTTAAGTCTTATCTCGGTTAACACCTAAACCCCCTGCCTATGCTCTGCCATTGGCCCCAATAGCTAAATATCCGCCAGACGGGTATTTAGCTATTTTTTTACCGACACAACAAAAACCAACATGCACCGCTTTTTTGCCCTGTTCTTCTTCGTCTTCTTGCTGTCCTGTACCTCTGAACCCTCCGACCAGTCAGCGCCTACGGCTCCATCTGCTGAGGAAGCAGCTCCAGACATTCCTCCCCCCAGCACTCCCACGGCCCCAGCTACGGGTCCTACCAAACTCATCATTAATCTGGAAAACTTTCGCCTCCGGGCCACCCCAGGCGTCAAAGGGCAGGAGATTAGCCGCCTCGCCAAAGGCACCGTGGTTACCGATCTGGGGGAAGTCAGTGATTTTACCACACCACTCAAATTGCGAGGGGTAGATTTTGATGAACCTTGGGTCAAAGTCCGTACTGCCGATGGCATCGAAGGCTGGGTCTATGGTGGTGGCGTTCATTTTTCAATGGACAATCCTACTGAATTAGCGCAAAAATTGATGGAGCGTCGTCTGCGAACACTCTTTAAAGGATTGACCCCAGCGATCCTCCAATACCAGAAAGATTACCAGAACGCTCAAACAAGCGACGAATATGCGGCAATTTATCGACGAGGGGCTAAACTTCGGGACACCTTAGTTCATTTATTAAGTAGTAAGGTGATTGTAGGGGATTACAACAGTTTACCGGATTTATTTTGGCTAGAAGAAGCCATGCCGGGCTACGTTCCCCAACTCGTGGCAGAAGGCACGGAGTATTATCTTTTTCAAGACTATAAGAAGATGTATTCCCAAGCCCGTAAAACCCGAGGCGTAGAAGATAATGATTACATTACCCTCTGCACCCACGTCCACGCCATGGATAGCGTTGAATATTTCTTCCCCTCCTGGTTCTTACAAACCTGGGATTATGGTGGCAGTAGTTTGCTGGGGCAGGGCGTTCACCTTCGCTTGTTAGAAGAAATCAATCAGGTGCTGCAAAGAAGTACTTATTTTGAAGCGGAGATCCTCGAATTGAAAAACGATTTGATTCGCGACATCACCTGGACCGAAAATAGTTATTGGGAACCGATCGAATCCATTCGCAAAGAATTGGATGATATTTTGGCAGCAGCCTTTACGATCCTCAGCCCAGAAGATATTACCGAGCTACAAGCACGTCGTAAAATGTTTGATGATCCGGCAGCGAATAACATCCAGGTCAATCAGAAATCAGGACAGTAGCCCTTACAAACAAAGCTAAATGATAGGAATCATTCTTTTTACCATGATTATGACGGCAGTTGCGGCAGGCGTTTTTTACCTGCTCTATCAATTGCTCACCAATTTCCAACCGGGAAGTAATAAGATCAATCAGGACTTGGATCGGATGCGGGCCGAGATCGAACCCTGGGTGGGCGAATTGGTGCCTTGGACGCAGGAGGAAATGGAATTATTGTCTCATAATCAAGTCAATCAAGCGATAAAAAAGGGTATTGCACCAACCGCTAAGGGGATTCTTACCTCCATATATAACGAGCCCATGATGGCTTACTCCTACAAACGCTACGTATCACCAAATCGCAATGCGCTATTGCTTGTTCGTACTTCACACCACGAATGGGTATATCGAGTCCGCAACAAACGGGTAGAAGTGATGATTGATCGCCAATTGGTAGGAGATATCCGTGAGGATGGCCGTTTTTATCATCGCGCTAGTAATCAACTATTGGCGGAGATTCAACGAGGCCCCGATGAGCTGATGTTGCCCGTATTGGTGGGCGATAGAGAAGTGGGGAATTTAAGTATTCCCGAAGAAACAATGCAGATTAATGGTCGAGCGTTTCAATTGCTAGCACCAATGACCACGGAGGAAGAAGCTTTGTTTCTTTCGCTAAGTGCTTACGAATTGATTCAAAAAGAACTTCCCAAACGAAAGAAAAAATAAGATCCTATGTTGAGAATCATCCTGATTATGGCTTTTTTAGTAATGGGTCAAATGGCTTGGGCCCAATTGAGCGAAGAGGAATTGCAGCAGGAGCTAGACCGTATGGAAGAACAGATGAGTATGGTGCTTAAGCGGATGCAGGAACGGGTTGAAAATGGTCAACTTTTTCAGCAAGACACAAGTATTTTTCGAATGTTCCCCTACGATGGTGCTCAAGAACCTGGCTTTCATCCCCAAGGTGATCCCCTCCAATTACAACAATTGCTCGATGAGTTTATGGGGCAGTTTACCGCAGAGGACTGGGCTGAGCTAAACCGGATATTTGACGAATTTCAGCAGGGTGTTCCGGCCCCGGATGGTGTTGACCCACTTCCCGAGGGGGAAGGTAAGACCGATACTCCGCCAGCGAAGCGAAAGAAAAATCGAAAAGTTTACTCGCTCTAGCACATTTGTTTGTATTTTGGTGCCCTCCAAAGAACATTTCACGCTCCTTACTGTTGAGGAGTTATTGTTTTACAGAATGGTTAAGGAAAAAACTAAAATATGGGTGTTTTAGATCAGGTTAGATTGATCATTTATCGGGTCAATCAGAAAGGATTGGAGATTTTTTTGGTTAATAATGGGCAAGAGGAATGGTGTATCCCTCAAGGGGATTTGCAAGCTGACCAAGCCCAGGCCTATTTGGCTCAAGTCGACAAATCAATTCAACTCGATCCAGTAGAATGTAGCGACGGAAATAAACATCAAGCACTAGCTATTGAAGGCGAATGGCATGAAATCCCTTCGATTCGTAGCATCATCAAGCAAGATGTTCAGATTGTTAAAGATCAAATCGTCCAACGAATCCCCGAACTTGAACAGGGAACCTATTTTGCGGTCAAAGAAGCAGTGAAAAAGGTTTTACCCGAAGAATACCAAGCCCTCAAGGAGCTTAAGGAAATTCTGATCGACCGCAATCAAGCTCGGTACATTTAGTGAACTAGGAATTGGTTCACTATCGTTGCCCAATACCCCCAACATCATGGCTAATACCAAAGGAAATATCTATCCCTTTTGGGGAATCGCGAATGATTTCTCCGTCTTTGCGATTGATACCGAAGGCCAAATTCACCCTAAATCTCAAGCAGGTTTTGCCTTTAATATTGGCATCGCAGAAGATGGTACCATCTGGGCGCTGTCCAATTTTGCTGATCCCGATGGTGGTGGTGCCGAAATCTTCTGGACGGATGGCTCCGATCAATGGAATGAAATTACGAGTAGTGCTCCCGGAGGCTTGCGGCTGACGGGAGGAGCGGGGAGTAGCTGTCTTTACATCTGTACCGACCGGGTATTGCGGACTATGGATACGGATGGAGTGGCGGAAGTAATGTATTACGATAAGCCCATCCACGATGTGGATTATGGCGGGGGTAAACTCTGGGCGATCCTACCTCAAGCCGAAGGGGAAAAGCTGACGCTTTATCGGGCCGAATATGATCTCCAACCCAAATTCAATCTTTTTTCTACTAGCCAACGCCATTATCCCAAAGATATATCCGTCAGTATGGCTGGCGATTGCTATGGAATTGACGATAATACGGCCTACTACTTCAATCTCGACGGAAAAACAGGCCCGGTAGGTGCGGGCTCCGCAGGGAAGACCATCAATATCAGTTATAAAAACCACCATTATATCCTAACCACCCACGCCAATGTTAATGGCAATGAAGTCTATGAATGGAAAGATGTCGAAGGCGGAACTTATGTAGACGCAGGGTTTAGGGCACAGAAAATATTAGCGACTTACCACCAAGCCAATTAAAAAGTCTATACGATGTGTTAATGGTGATTTCTCCTCGAAATCACTTGCTAAAGTATTTACAGTTAGAAGACTTCCCCTTACCCCCAAGCCCAGCATCCCTAGCTACTGGATTCCATATTGCTTAAAGCACCAATCTGCACCTTCCACAAGTCCGCATAAATCCCTTTTTGCGTAAGCAATTGCTCATGACTTCCTTTTTCAGCGATGATTCCTTCTCGGAGTACAATAATCTGATCGGCATGACGAATAGTCGAAAGGCGATGCGCGATTACGATAGCGGTTTTGCCTTTGGTGAGTTGGCGGAGGTTTTGCTGAATGGCGCGTTCGGTTTCGGTGTCTACGGCACTAGTCGCTTCATCGAGGATGAGGATGGGAGCATCTTTTAAAATGGCCCGGGCAATACTCAAACGCTGTCGTTGCCCGCCCGAAAGCTTAATCCCCCTTTCCCCAACGATACTTTGATACTGATCGGGCAAACTCATAATGTATTCGTGCAACTGCGCCTTTTTTGCCGCCTCTATAATCGCTTCGTCTTCACAGAGCTCTAGCCCATAGGCAATATTTTCCCGAATGGTCCCGTGAAAGAGATAGACCTCCTGACTGACCATGGCAATCCTACGCCTCAATTCCCGCTTATCCATTTCGCGGATGTCCTTCCCATCGATCAATATCTTTCCAGAAGACACATCGTAGAGTCGCAGCAAGAGCTTGATCAAAGTCGTCTTTCCCGCACCCGTCGGTCCTGCAATCCCGATCATTTGTCCCGCCTTAAAATGTAAACTGAGATCATCGAGAATCGTCTGCCCATTTTGATAGGCAAAGCTGACCTTTTGAAGTTCTACTTCCCCCGCCACTTGGTACAGCGAGATGGGCTTTTCAGGATTAGGGATTTTATTGGGCGTATCGAGCAGGGTAAAAACGCGCCGAGCAGAGGCCCGCGCCCGTTCGTATTCATTGAATACATAACCTAGGCGAGTGACTGGCCACAATAGCCGTTGAATCATCATGGCAAAAAAGGCCAATCCACCTACGGTAAAACCCCGCAGATCATTGATTACCCAGTAACTACCAATGAGTAGGGTAGCGGCAAAGCCAATGGTAATAAAGATGCGAATCAGCGGTACGTAAAGCGAATTCCAGCGGATGGCTTTAAAATTGGCATTGCGATATTCCAAAGAACTTTTGGTAACCCGTTCCATTTCGAAATCCTCGGCGGTAAAGCTTTTGATGACTTGAATGCCCGAGATATTATTTTCCAAACGACTCCCCATTTCCCCCACACGTTCGCGAACTTCCCGGTAATGCGGCGCAATTTTCTTTTGATAATAAATACTGGCCAAAATGATAAAAGGAATGGGGAACATCCCAATGATTCCTAGCTCTAGCGACACCGCACATAAGGACCAACCCGCAAAAATTACCAAAGTAATCATCTGGATAATTTCGTTAAAACTATCGTTGAGAAAGCGCTCTAGCTGATTGATATCGTCGTTGAGAATGGCCATGAGGTTACCCGTCCGTTGATCTTCAAAATAACCGATCTCGCGCGACTGCATTTGTTGGTAAGCATCCAGGCGTAGGGCGTGTTGGACTTCTTGGGCCAATTCCATAAAGCTTTTTTTGAACAACCACTCAAAAAAGCTTTCCAAACCAAAAATGACGACGGTCAGGATACTGAGAAAAATGATAATGGACCACAAATCACTCAAGCCCGTTTGTTGCCCGATCCAGGCAGGAATATTACCACTCACCGTATCAATCATCCAAGCGGTGAGGAAGGGAGGCATGAGATCGAAAAATTTATTGACTACGCTAGAGGAAACGGCAAACCAGAGTTTGCCCTGATAGTTGCGAAGGTAGCGAAAGAGGCGTTTCATAGGCTGAATTGGTTCAGCCGTGGCGGGACTTGGCATCTTATTCATTTTAATTTTGTCAGTGGCTAACGATCTTACCAACTGCTTTTTTACCTTTATGGTTCAAGAATGTAAAATTAAGCTAGTCCACATGATTTCTATAGAAAATCGCTCAATCATTGAAAGCAATTTCCAATTCCCTGGCCAAAGCAAATTTTACCGGGGCAAGATACGCGATGTGTACACCATTGGCGAACAACTCATCATGGTTGCTTCAGATCGCATCTCCGCTTTTGATCATATTTTACCCCGGCCCATTCCCTACAAAGGCCAGGTGCTCAACCAAATTGCCCAGCATTTTCTCGCTGCCACCCAAGATATCGTACCCAATTGGGTTCAAGCTCATCCCGATCCCAATGTGACCCTAGGCCACGCCTGTGAGCCCTTTAAAGTCGAAATGGTGATTCGAGGCTATCTCGTCGGTCATGCTTGGCGGGAATACGCCGCTGGAAAACGCCTGCTTTGTGGTGTTCCTATGCCCGATGGGATGCAAGAGTCAGAAGCTTTTCCCGCGCCCATCATCACTCCTGCTACCAAAGCCGAGGAAGGCCATGATGAAGACATCTCCCGCGAGGAGATCATCGCCCAAGGGATTGTCAGCGAGGCGGATTACCTCCTGCTAGAGCAGTATACCCGTGCCCTCTACGCTCGCGGAACCGCAATGGCCGCCGAGCAAGGGCTGATTTTGGTAGATACGAAGTATGAATTTGGGAAGAAAGATGGCGTCATTTACCTGATCGATGAAATCCATACGCCCGATAGCTCCCGCTATTTCTATCAGCAAGGTTATGCGGAAAGACTAGCTAGTGGCGAGCGACAAAAACACCTCTCCAAGGAGTTTGTTCGCGAATGGTTGATCAGCCAAGGTTTTCAAGGCTTGGAAGGACAACAAATGCCCGAAATGCCCGATGCCTTTGTCGAACAGGTTTCGGATCGCTATATCGAATTATTCGAACAAGTAACGGGACATCCCTTCGTACGAGCAGAAGTAGAAGATATTCTCGGCCGGATTGAAAGTAATGTGCTCAATTATTTGGCTAATCCTAGTTGAGTAGAGATCAATAATAGCCTTTGTGTCGCCCGGAACCCTACCCAAAGGGCATTGGGTTTGTAGATTTGTCAAAAATTATTTTTGGTATGCATCTATTTAAATTTAAACTTGTTGCGCTATCTTTTCTAATCATACTAGCCTGCAACAACAGCTCTAATCAATCTACCTCAACGGAAGATACTTCAGTGGCCGCTGAGCAGGAATCTAAGCCAAAGCCTGCCTTAGATTTTACTAAATATGGCATTGCTAATAATCCAGACAATGTTTTGGGAGGACTGAAAGTGGGAGATAAGGCTCCTAACTTTAAGCTGCTTGATCAAGATGGGAAAGAAGAGCGCTTAGAGGCTTCTCTAGAGGAAGGCCCGGTACTCTTAGTTTTTTTGAGGGCAGAGTGGTGTTCCTTTTGTGTTAAACATCTTCAAGAATTTCAAGATAATCTCCAGGCGATCCATGATGTTGGCCAAGCGAAAGTAATCGCAGTAAGCCCACAAGAAAGTTCTTACATGCAAGAATTTCATCGGGAGGGTCAATTCTCTTTCCCTATTTTATTTGATGGAGATCATTCCGTAATGAAGGATTATAAAGTTTTTTTCCACGTAACGGATAAGTACAATGAGTACATTAAAAAGGCAAAGGGAAGTAGCATCGAGGTCTTTAATGGAGATACGGAGCCGGTAATGCCCGTTCCAGCGACCTATCTTATCGGTCAAGACCAAGTGATTAAGTATGTCCACTATGATCCAAACTATAAGAAGAGATCAGATTTAAAAGAAGTGATGGCTCAATTCTAGAGGTCATCTTTCTTCAAAAAATGCCTATCGCTCCGTGCAAAACGTTCCTAGCCAGCAAAAGCTGTTTACGCCATTTGCACGGAGCGATAAGAATATAAGCTAATTAGAAGGTTTAAGAAACTCCCAATAAAAAGATGGTGCCCGTAATTCGGTAAGGCTGCATGCCTTCCGGGATTTCCTCGTCGAGATAAGCTTTTTGACGGATCAGACGATAGACTCCGCGATAGGTTTGCCCATTAATTTCAACCGTTCCCTGCGTATCACTGATCGAATCGTTGACGCAAAAAATTAGGAAGAAACCAGGTAAACCATATTCTGGACGGACGATAAAGGCGCCCGATTGGATGGCATCGGCCATACCTAGAGGACGGATGGGAGCCTGAAAATTTTGATCGCTAGGAGGGGCCAGGACGCTCTTTTTTCCCGCTTCGGTACCATCGGTGATGATAATGGTCAAGCCATCATCGGTAGGAATAAATTGGGAAAATGCGTAAAAAGGAGCCAGTACAAACAGGCAAAGGAAGGTAGTTAATCTCATGTTGTTAAATCGTTTAGTGAAAAACGTATGGGGCAATTGGAAAATTATTTTCCAATCTATTTAATTTTTTACTGCAAAAAAATGTCCAGTTTTCCCTTATTCCAAGCCTTTAACAAAATCATCAAGGTAGCCGTAATGTGGTCCCAATTGTCCAGCAATCGCAACACTGGCGCGGGTAATCACGCCACTTTCTTGGTTTTGTATTAATTCTTGGATGATGGAAGCGGTAAATTGTTCTCCAAAAGATTTGGAGGCATCACGTGGTAATTCGTTGGGTAGATTATCAATTGTCATCATATCTACGCCATTGCTTTGGAAAGGAGCGCTTTCCTGTTCTGAGGCTGGGTCATAGCCAAAGATGGGGTCTGCAATGGTAGAGGGGCGTAGAGTAGAGGGAATAGAAGACACTGGAGCAATATCACAAGTCACATCAGCAATCACCTCGATATTAAAATCCCCTCCCCGCATTTCGGCAGTGGTAAAAAAGGCGGGAGCCTGGTTGTCCCAATAAATACCATTGATCATGACTTCGGCGGTCTTGGCATAGGGCGCGAATTTGCTCTGATACAATTCGGGATGGTCATAAAAGTCTTGCTTGACGAAAGCTTGACCATCTTTGCGTTCGGCATAATGGGCGCAAGTCAATTGAGTAAATACGGCCTCCTCGAACTCCTGTTGTATAAAATCCTCTGGTTCCACCTTCCGAATGCCCATATCGGTCAATACTTGAGCGGCCCCGGTGGCTACCCGGCCTGTGCCCGTAAGGACGATTTTCATGGCAGGCAGCTTCAATTGAGCGTAGTATTGCAGGGCCTCGGCATAGTCGCGACAGTCTTTCATCCGTGGCAATTGGTACTTTCCGCTGCGCAGCCCATAAGTCATGATGCCATTATGAGCACCCACCATCCCTGCGAAATGGCCAAAGGCGATGAGTCGCTGGCCTCGCTCATTGGTGAGCGCTTCGTAATCAATGAGGTGGATATTCTTGGCCAGTATTGCTTGTAGCAAGCCCCGGTTATAGGCTTGTTTTTTAAAGGTATGGGAGAAGAAAAAGTATTTTTTATTCGGGATCAGCTGATCGATGGGAACTTCTTTGACACCTAATAATACCTCACAATCATCAATTTCTGCCACAATTTTTACTCCTGCCGCTTGGTATTCCTCATCAGAATAGCAGCGTTTAGGAGAGCTCTGGACCACGATTTCCACGGGAAATTGCTGGTTGAGTTGAGCGCATTGCGCGGGCGTTAAAGGGACGCGGGAATCGGGGGGTACCTTGCCTTCACGGATAATACCGATTTTCATGAGCATTTATTTTGCGGAGTAGTTAATTAGTAGGTATTACTTACCCTGCAAAAATAGCAGAATTTTCCTTTTATAATATTTCTTGATCCCGCTATTTAGAATCGGGGTTTGGCATGGAAATTGACGATTGTTAAACCGTACTTTTAACCTCCCCCACATTCTCCCCCCGATTGTAACCTCCCTCTCAGTACACCCCCCGCATAGACCATTTTGAGCATAATTAACCACCAGAGCATAACCATTAATCATGAAAGTACAACTGCCTATTTTCCTGGCGCTATTCCTAGCGTTTAACCTTTCTGCCCACGACGGCATCTACACTACCGGACCTACTACCGTCCTTGTTAATCCCACGAGTTACATATTATCCCTACAAGATATCTTTTTTGCCGATTCGGCAAATGAAGTGCTTTTTATTGACTTTGAAGCCATTGGCGATCAGCTAGTGGAAGTCAATATCCTACGCAATGAAGCCTTGATGATGGAAGATGATGTGAGCGATTTGCCCACTGATTCAATCTATGAAATCAATCTCGACATCATCCGCGCAGGTAACTATACTATTGAACTCGTTACCGCTGAAGGTATCGTAGTTCACAAAGAAATATGGGTTGAATAGCTCTATTTTGTTTTTTGGAATTTCTCTGATGAATCGCTCAATTACTTTTGGGCGATTTTTTTTATTTCCCCCCTCCAAATACGGACTATTGCGAATTAGAAGCATAGATGTAGTGCTTTTTGAAACTTTTTACCGTAATTGTGGGTTCTTTCAATGGATCTAAACGTAGATCCATCCAATATTAGGGGCTGACTGGAATCGACAGGAAAGCCTATTGGTTAGTAAGCATGTCGAGGAATGATCGTTTACCTCGCAAAAAATGATGATCAAACCATTTTAAATGGCAACAGAAGTTATGCCATGGCTGCCTAAGACTAGGTCTTAGAAAGCTTTTGTGCCTCATGTTTGACGCCTGATACACAGCATGTCGCACATCAACCAACCCTCGGGCTAGTCGCATGGAATGTCTCGGCCATTCGGCGAAATTCAGAGAATAAGGTACGAGCTCGGTGGGTTTCCAGACCTATCTCATACTCGAAAATCTAACTGGGAAATAAACATGTAGAAAGCTCTCGAATACTTTGTCTGGACCCGGGTTCAACTCCCGGCAGCTCCACTAAATGAGCACTGGCCGCCGTAAACTTTTTGTTTATGGCGGCTTGTCATTTTATGCTTATCCAATTTTTACCCCATTACGGGTATGAAAAGCTCCCAACTTTATCGTAATTTGCTACTCCTACAGTGAATAACCTTTAACGAGGCTCTTGCGAACCTTCGCAAGGTTAAATTCGTCCCTCAAACTGTATTTTTCCTACTTAAAGCCAAAAAACAAAATCTGATTGACCCAAATTGCGGGTAAATTTAATATGGATCGCAATTTGAATTAAAATTAAAAGGTAGTACCTGATGGTGCCGCCATTTGGTATGTTAGGACTGGTGATCTTCACCATTCAAATATAAAACAGCAATTTCTTAACCGAATCAAACAAAGCTCTGTTCCCCCCCATCTATGAGCCTGCTTTGATGCAGACGGTGTTGTAATGGGTAGCAGCCAATATCAAAATCCCAACGTCCCTGATCTCTTTGAAGATCAAGTGGCCCGTACGCCACAGGCAACCGCTTTGGTCTTCCGCGACCAAAAACTGACTTACTTGGAATTATCCGAGCGAGCTAATCAATTGGCTCATCACCTCCAAAGCCTAGGGGTAGGGCCTGAGTCTAAGGTCGCGATTTGCGTCGAACGTTCGGTCGAAATGATTGTGGGAATACTGGGAATCCTCAAAGCCGGGGGGGCTTATGTGCCTCTAGATCCTAATTATCCACTCCAACGCCTACACTTCCTACTGGAAGACGCGGCCCCGAGCATCCTACTTACCCAAGCCCATTTGCTCGATCGTTTGCCAAAAAATACCTCCAGCTTTTGCCTCGACCGCGATTGGGATTCCATTGCCCATCTACCCTCGCATCCACCAAAACATGACCTAAAAGATCATCATTTAGCTTATACCATATATACTTCTGGCTCCACCGGGCGCCCCAAAGGCGTTCTCGTTGAGCATCGTAACCTGATCAATCTCGTGCAAGGACAAAGCGAATTTGTCCAGCAGGCACTAGAACGCTATCTTTTTGCTTATTCTTTTGCCTTCGATGGGGCGGTACTCCTGATTTGGAGCTGCTTGCTCGAAGGGGCGAGTCTCGTAATGGCAAGCGAAGGCCTCGAAAAAGAAGTCCACCAATTGGCTGATTTTATTCAAATTCAATCAATTACTCATCTGCTTACCTTTCCTTCTTTGTACGCCCTGCTTTTGGATCGGATCAATTCTGAGCAATTGCAATCACTGATTTCGGTGAGTGTGGCGGGGGAGGTATGTCCGGCTACCTTGGTTCGACAGCACCATCAGTTGTTGCCTCAAACTCACTTATTTAATCAATACGGTCCTACTGAGGCCACCGTAGGAGCGAGTATTTTTCGTACCTCCGCTGATTTCAGTGGCGATAAGGTGCCGATTGGAAAAGCGATTGAAGGAGTGGAAATGTATGTGTTGGATGAACAGTTGCAAGCCTTAAGCTCAGGAGAAGTAGGGGAGATTTATATTGGCGGTCGCGGAGTAGCTCGCGGTTACCATCAACGGCCAATATTGAATCAAGAACGTTTTATTAGCGATCCCTTTCATCCGGGCCAGCGCCTTTATCGCACCGGAGATTTAGGTCGACAATTGCCGGATGGTAATTTTGATTTCATGGGCCGGGCCGATCATCAGATCAAATTACGAGGGTATCGGATTGAATTGGGAGAAATTGAAGCGGCAGTTTTGGAGCATCCTTTGGTGCGAGAAGCCGCGGTAGTAGTTTGGGGAGAAAAGGCGGAAGAACAGCAACTGGTTGCTTTTTTAGCCTTGAAACAAGGGGCAAAACTAGCCATCGATACCTTGCGGGAGTTTTTGACGGAGCGTTTACCAGAATACATGTTGCCAAGTAGAGTGCTTTTTATGGAGCAATTGCCCTTGGCGCCTTCGGGCAAAGTGGATCGTAAGGCCTTGGCCATTCCACAGGATCAACGGCCACCGCTCGAACAGGCCTATGTAGCTGCCCGGAATCCACTGGAAGCATATCTTTGCGAACGTTGGTCAGAGGTTTTAAATATCAAACCCATTGGGGTTTTCGATAAATTCTTTGAACTGGGAGGAAACTCCTTATTGGCCGCTCGCTTGATTAGTAATTTGCAGCAGCAGATTGGCGAAACCATCTTTATCGTTACCCTTTTTGACCATCCTACCATCGCAACTTTTGCGGCATTATTGGAAAAGGATTATCCCAAGGGAGTAGCAAAAATATTGGGTAAAAAAATAGCGCCTCAATCCATACCAGAGATGGAGGCCCCAGCATTGCAGGCCAGCGATTTTACTAGTTTTGGGAAATATGTACCTCGTCTGGAAAATGACGCTTCGACAAGCCAAACTAAGAATTCTCCGGCAGTATTTATATTGGCTCCACCGCGCTCGGGAACCACCTTGCTACGCGTTATGCTTGCAGGACATCCACAATTATTTGCGGCCAATGAATTGCAACTACTCGGCTTTAACACCCTTGCTGAACGACGCAGGGCCTACGCAGGTAAATTCTCATTATGGCAAGAAGGATTAATCCGCGTTTGGATGGAGTTATTCGACTGTGATGCAGATAGCGCTAAAGCCCAATTGGACCAATTAGCGGATCAAGGTGCCAGCACCCAGGCCATTTACACCCAACTACAAAAACAACTCGGCGACCAACTCTTAATCGACAAATCGCCTTCTTACGCCCTCGACCCCGAGGCCCTACAAAAAGCTGAAACAGATTTCGACGGCGCCATTTACCTCCACCTCGTTCGCCATCCCTATGCGATGGTAAATTCTTTTGAAAAAATGCACCTCGATCAGGTCATGTACCTGCACGATCATTCCTATGCTGCCCGTCAAATCGGGGAATTGATCTGGACCGAGAGCCACCAAAATATCCATAACTTCCTCCGCAATATTCCCAAGGGAAGACAGTTTCGCTTGCACTACGAAGACCTCGTGCGCGACCCCGAGACCACCATGCGTCAGCTTTGCCAACAAGTAGGTTGGGAGTATCATCCACAACTCATTCAACCCTATCTTGGGATCGAGCAAAAAATGACGGATGGTATTTATCAGGACTCCAAACCGATGGGAGATGTCCGCTTGCTCCAACACGGTCGGATCAAAGCCAATTTAGCAGAAAACTGGAAGGGAGTACTGGAAAATGATTTCCTTCATGATCCAACCTGGCAATTAGCCGCTGACCTCAATTGCGAATTGCCACCGCATCGGAAAGAACAGCATAAGCCTAGCGAAACTAAGCAGACAACTACGAACTCTGATATTGCTATCGTAGGGATGAGTGCGCGTTATCCCGGCTCTAAAAACTTAGAGGAATTTTGGCAAAACCTCATCGAAGGCAAAGACCTCAGCCAAGAAGTACAGGCAGAGGATTTACACGCAGCCGGGCTTGATCCTAGTCTTTTGGAAAACCCGGACTTTGTCCGCCGGGGCATGTTCCTCAAAGATGCCGATTGCTTCGATGCTGACTTTTTTGGTTATCTACCCAAGGAAGCTGCCTTGATGGATCCACAACATCGCATTTATCTGGAATGTGCCTATGCGGCCTTGGAAGATGCGGGTTACGATCCCGAAAAATTTCCCGGCCTCATTGGAATCTATGGCGGTGTGGCCCGGAATACCTATTTGGTCAATAATGTGATTACCCATCCCAATTATTTCCAGTCTATCGATGACTTTATGTTGGGCATCACCCTAGAAAAAGATTTTCCCGCTACCCGCGTCGCTTATAAACTTAACCTTAAAGGCCCGGCGATTAATATCCAAACGGCTTGTTCTTCTTCGGGCTCTGCTCTGCATTTGGCTTGTCAAACCCTACGAGTTGGCGATGCTGATATGATGCTAGTCGGCGGTGGTCGTATTCAACCGCCACTGCGAGCTGGGCACCTGCATCGCGAAGGCCACGCCCTTTCTCCCGATGGTTATTGCCACACCTTTAGCGACGAAGCACAAGGAATGGTAAGAGGCCACGGAATGGGTTTTTTGGTACTCAAATCACTAGATCGCGCCTTGGCCGATGGGGATCAGATTCACGCAGTGATTAAGGGCACGGGAATCAGCAATGATGGGGCGGATAAAATCGGCT
>SPJL01006665.1_pt1 | contig 24037 bp, 50 predicted proteins | sample 3741751 | NCBI WGS metagenome assembly SPJL01 (sample SAMN10925998, study PRJNA522277) | cold seep metagenome | isolation source: Elba SIP-enriched marine methane seep metagenome, extraction at timepoint T3 | place: Italy: coast of Elba, Mediterranean Sea | reverse complement strand
GCTACAATAAAGTGTAGGACGAACAGGGCGAGAATGAAAAACGCCCACGTCATACAGAAATCCAGAAATCCCATCACCATAGCTTCTGATCTTAACGATTGGTTAAGCAAAAATCAACCAAGCGAGGAGAATACCCTTGAGCGTTTTTGATTGGTCCACGACCGCTGCAGATAATGATGATGCAGACAGCAACATCAATTGGGCCGAAGGTCAGGCCCCCAGCACGGTCAATGATAGCGCCCGCGCTGAGATGGCCCGCATCGCGCACTGGCGTAACATGCTTGGCGCGAATGTCACTATGGGCGGCACTGGCAATGCCTACACCTACACCACGGGTGAGACGCTCACGGCTTATTCCGATGGCATCCGGCTTTTATGGCAGCCAAACGCTGACCCGACAGGCGCGGTTACTCTGAATGTCGATACTATCGGGGCCAAAAAGGTCTATATGCCGGACGGCACCCAGGCCGGGAATGGTGAGCTTGATGCAGATAGCCTTTATGACATTGTGTATGATTCCAGCCTCGATAGCTCAAACGGCGCGTTCAAGATTGTTGGCTTTCCCGATACGACGCTGACGGCAGCGGATTATCTGACGGCGGCAAACAACCTCTCAGACCTTGCCAGCGCTTCGGCAGCGCGGAGTAATCTGGGGCTTGGGACTATGGCGGTTGAGGCTGCGGCGGATTATGCGGCGCTTTCTGGAGCGACATTTACCGGCGCTGTTTCTATTTCTGCGGCATCCCCCTTGATAAAGATCATTGAAACCGATGCATCCGCAGATAACGGAAAGTGGCGGTGGAGTGGGTCGGCTGAAAATTTGTTTTTGCAGACGCTTAACGATGCTGAGAGCGCTGCGGCGAATGCGATTGCGGTCACCCGTACAGGGACAACGGTTGATCAGATTCAGGTTTACGGCAGCTCTGTTTACATGCCCGGCGATGTCGGCATTGGTACGGCTTCGCCTGAGGCTACCACACACATTAGAGAAGATGTCTCTGGTAGCAACGACGCCTTACTAGTCCATAATCGCAACGCATCCGGTGTTGCGTCTATCGCGTTTGTCTCATCTTCGTTTGACTATTCCGACTCCCGATACGCGCAAATCTTGTCCGGCGGTGGCGGTTCCAACTACATCGCCTTTGCAACAGGCAACGGTGGTGCGCCCACCGAAGCGGTGCGCATCGACTCTTCGGGCAATGTCGGCATTGGCACGAGTTCGCCGGGGGCAACACTGGACGTTGATGGAGACATGATTGCACGGGCTGCTGTCTCGTCAGAAACGTCAGGAACTCTGACTGCGAACAGCGCAAACCGCTATATAATTGCAAATGGCAACATCACGCTGCCCGCAAGCGTTTTTTCACAAGGCGACATTATTATCATTCTTGCCAATGGTGGCACGTCTCGCACGATTACGCGCGGGTCTGGTCTTACCATGTATGTAGGCAACACTAATTCCGCCTCTGGAACGCTCGCAGGGAATGGAATTATTTCTGTGTTTTTCCGGTCTGCGACGGCATGTGTTGTTAGTGGGGATATATCATGAGCCTGATGCTTTTCGCCCTTGCGGGTTCGCTTCGGACGCCCGACAAAACCCCGGACGCGGTGAATTGGGCGAACATTGGCCCTGGCAATGAGCCGCAGAACAACGCGAACCAGACCCTGCAAAACTTTGACGGGTCGATAAACCTTGAAATGAACCGCACGGGCTCCGGTCTGGTCTATTACAGCCTCAACGGCGGTAGCTTCACATTCATTGCGAACGGCGCGCAAGTCAGTGTCAGTGACGGTGACACGCTTCGCTGGCAAGTCGCAAATGCCGCGCCCGGAACCGTTACCGGGACTGTCACCATTACCAATGAATCAGACGGCAGCACGTCGCTTGACACATTCACCTACAACGTAACGCTGCCACTATAGAAAGGGATGCACCATGAGTGTAGCAATTGAAACCGCAGAGCTGATTGCCGCCCTGCAAGCCGCCTCGAAAGAGGCTTTGGACGTCATAGAAGCGACAGAGGACGCCACGGACGGCGATTTAGCGGCTCTGGGTCACAATGGTGTGCGGGATGCTGCCAAGGACGCTCACAACATCTGCAACAACCTTGTGCGCCGTCTCGGCGGCTTGGCAATCGAGCCCAAAAAGCCGGCACCCGTTGATGATGATCAAACTGCGTTTGAGGAAGATGTTGCGCCCTACCGAGCAGCTATGGGCGCTGCAAATCCAACAGCCTCCGAGGCTATGCTTGATGAGCTGGAAGCCAAAAAGACAAACCTTGATCGTGCGATTGAGGGGGCAAAGGCCGAAGAGCCGCCCGCAGAGATTGCGCAGCTGATGGATCCTAGCCTGACAACACGTCAGAACCTGGATGTGTTAATTGCTAAATACGGAAGGCTGATGAGTGAGCGCGAATATGCGCTGAAGAATGACAACGAAAGCGAGGCCATGCGGCTTTTGAAGCGCGCTGAGATTATTGACAGCGGCATTGAGTGGAACCGCGCCCGGTTGGCAGAGGTGATCTAGTGCCTAGCGAAGATCTGATCCGCAAATTCGAGAGTCTGGCGGATCAGGCGAAGGCCGTCAGCAAAGAGTCCCGCCCGCTTCTGGAGGCTGTGCGGCAGTTTCCGGGGCTGGCATGGATCAAGCGGTATGACCCGAACACCAGCAAGTATATTATGGTGGTTCTGTCTCAACAGTACATTTTGCGCATCCTTGGCGGCAAGATGGAAGACTATCTCGGCAAGACTGATTTCGACGTGTGGGACTATGATACAGCTCTGATGTTCTTCGAGAACGACGAAATGACCCGTAAGGGTGAGCGTAACGCCACACAGATCATTGAAGAGCCTTGGGAGTCTGCACGCACGGGCCAGAAGGGTACGTTTCGCGGTTATAAGTGGATGTTCGAAGTGGAGGGTCACGTTTACGTGGTAGGAATGGGGGCGGCTTAATGCCAGATTATTTGGGGCCACAGGATGCTCCTTCTCGCATTGAGAAATTCCTGGATGAGATGAAAGCCATAGTCCGCGAGGTTCTGACAGAGCAGGCCCGTTTGAAGGATGACATGGTTCGCTTGAAGGCAGACAACGCAGACCATGCCGCTTTGCGCCGCGTACAGGACGAAATGCGCACCTATGTAGATACAAAGACAGAGTCGGGCATTGATCGCGGTGTCAAAGCTCTTGAAGACAAGGTTGGTCTGGCCCGCTCTTCGATCCTGACGGAAACAGAAAAAATGATCGTTACGCGCCTGAATCATTGGGCAGACGAGCGCTTGCAACCACTGCTTGATGAGATGTTGTTAAACCGTGAGAAGCAGGCCGAAAAAGACCGCGAGATGCGCTGGCAGAAAGTCAAAAATCGCATTACAACTGTCACTTCAGTTATCGCGCTAATAACAGCGGTCGTGCTGTTTGTGATGTCCTTGCAGAATGAAGGGCAGCCAAGCGACACGAAGCACTTGGACAGGCTCAACAGCGTAGGTGACGCGGCTCTGAGCATACAATAGGGGCATTTATGGACTTTTGGAAACGGGCGCAGATCGCTGCGCGATGGACTCGTGACAGCTTTGCAAGCCTGTTCGTGACGAGCTGGCTTTATATCATCCTTTGGGGCGTGGTTGCCGTGGCCTTTTCGGTCCTGCTCTACATTGACGGCAAGTTTAGCCGGTCACTCGCGCCGGCGAGCGTTGACCCGCTCTCGTTTCAGGCAATGGGCTGGGCTTACCGGTTCTTTGCAGCCGCATTTTTGATGGCCGCTGCGCGGTGCGTATTCAAAGCCATTCCAGGGCGCTGGACATTCCGGCTGCTTGGTATCTTCGCCTCAGTCATTGTTTGCCTACACGCCTTCGGGTTTGGCTTTGAGGCGCTGTCAGATCGACGTGATCAGGCTATGGCGGTTCGTGAGGTTGCCCAGATTGCAGAAAGCTCAAACGAGGATCTGATTGCAACACTGGAAGCGCGCAAGTCTCAGATTGACGCAGACCTGACAGCAGCGGTTGAGCCTCTGAATGCAGAGATCCGGCAATACATCACAGACGGCTTAAACAATGATGATCTGGCTGATGATAGCCGCGCACGACGCAACGCTATTCAGGACCAAGCCGCAGCCGATAAACGGGCGATTGATGATCAGATCATGCAATTGGTCATGTCAGGCGCTGAAACTCGCACAGAGGCGGTTAACACCGTCGCAGACGCGCAGCCTTGGCACCCGCTCTTTGTCGGTATGGCGCAAGTTACAACGTGGAGCAAAGAACCCTCTGACTGGTCAATCTACCTGAATGCGATTGGCTTCGTTATTTTCTGGGTTCTGCTCGCTGAGAGTTTGGTCATTTTCCTGCCGGAGCGCATCTATGTGATGCACATGAATGACGCTGAATTTGCCAAGGATGCGGCGCGCTCAGAGGCTGCAAAGAAAGGCTGGGAAACCCGCAAGAGCGCGGAGGAGGCAGAGCGTGAACAGCTCAAGATTGATGACGGGCCTTATTGGTCCCTGAAAATCATCAAGGCGCTTAATAACGGTATGCCGAAGCGCACGGTTAAGGGCACAATGCGGACGTTCTTTTCCAACATGGAACCGGGTGCCGTGAAGCTGCGCCTGACACGCCTCATGGATGCTCGGTTAGAGCTGCCCAAGGGCTTCTATAAAGACGGCAGAGGCGACGTTAAGCGCGCTGACCGGGCCATTGAGCGGGGTTTCCTGAGCGAAGACCGCAAGACCTACCTGATGCAGGAGCATATTGATTACATCCTGATGGAAGGTGAATACGCGCCCAAGAAAGAGGCGAAACCCAAGCAAGAAATCAATGGAAAAGATCACTCAACTGAGTTAACATTACCAGAATTAGGGGCAGACGATGAGTCTAACAGACCAGAGGCTTGAGGAATTTCTATTCATAAGCGAGGGCGGCAACCGCAAGGCTTATGATGACAAGCAGCCGTGGCTTGACCTGAAGCCGGGCGACGAGATCAAGGGAACGCTAACCTACGGGCCGGGATTCACGACTCGCGCCGATGGCAGCCCTGTGCAGATCGGTGACACCATGACCGATCAGGAGGCTTATGACCGCCTGAAGCAATACATCAAAAGCGAGATTGAGCCGGTCCTGGAAGACCTTGTCCACGTCCCGATTGCGGCCAGCATGGCAAATGCGCTTGGCTCACTGGTGTTCAACTTCGGGGCGTCAGAGGTCTACAAGTGGCGTCTATGGGGCCGCATCAATTCTGGTGAATCGCCTGCTCAAATCATCAAGGAATGGGTGACAGGCACGTTCTTCTCGGGCGGTGAACCGATGCTTGGCTTGTGGCGGCGACGGTTCAAGGAGCTGGCGCTTGCGTTCGATGTAGACTGGCGAGCCGGCGATAATGCCGATTGGGAAACAGACCCGGAAGAGTTCCTGCAAGTTCTCGGCTGGGATGGCACCATGCCCAAGCCTGCGCCTATCGTACATGAGGATCTGTTCGAGCCGGAGAAGCCTGACATGTCAGACCCTACCCCTGAAAGCCCTATGACAATGGATGACCGGCAGTTCCTCTCAGCCAAGGCTGTAGGCTATGACGGCACCTATGCGGACTTCATGGGGCATAGAACCGTTGTAACGAAGCGCAACGCAATCGAAGCGCCTAAGATCGACGTTACCAAGCCACCAAAGCCGATGGAAGACAGCGAGACGCATCGCGGTCTTGCGAAGCAAACGGCAGGTAAGGAAAACATTACGCTGGGCACCACGCTCACAGGGGCCGCTGCAACGGCTGCAACCGTTCGTGAGCTGACCCGAGACGCTACAGCGACGGTTGAGACAGCAAGCCCTGTTGTTGGCGGCTTCACCGCAAATCATTTCATTCTGATTGGCCTCTGCATTGGTATTCCGCTCTTCCTGTATGGCGCGTTCAAAGCGTTCCGGGGATGGCAGATCGCCCGCCAGGGCCGTGAGCAGGGGGTTCAATTAAAGGTATGATTGGCCTCGCCTCAATCGGCTCCACTATTGCCAACAGCCGCGCCGCGCAAATTGCGCTTGGTGTGGGTCTGTTCGTGCTCAGCTTCCTTTTCTGGCTGGGCCAGCATGATCGTAGATTACTCCAAAACGAACGCCTGCGCGCAGAGCGTAAATCTCGCAAGACGCAGGAAGCAATTAGGGAAACCAACAATGAAAAATCTACACAAGTGGCTGATGCTCGCGCCGCTGCTCCTCGTGGCGTTGATGCCGCTGACAGCGTGCCAGAGCACCTCCGAAGCATCATCCTCAGTGATTGAGGAGGTTGCGGTTGATATGGAAGCGGCGGTCTGTTCAGACCTTACCCCTGAACCGCTCACCTCGCACCAGTTCAACGAGGCTCCTCAGTTCTGGCGCGATTACGTGATCCGCGCTGCTGCCGCGTGGGAAGCCCGATGCGCCTAGACGAGATCCGCAAAGACAAGCTTATAGCCAATGCCCACCGCCTGCATTCAGGCAAGGGCTTGAGGCGACGGCAGCTCAAGGAGCCCAAGTCATCCTGGCATCTCACACTTGCAATGATTGTCGTAGTCTGCGGACTCGGGCTGGTGTTCTATGCGGGCAACTAAGCAGATCGCGTATCACCGGCCTGTAAAGCGGGCGCAGGCTCATGAGCTCAAAGGCGTTGTCTGGTTCGGCCTGTTCTTCATGGCGCTGCTCGCCTATGCGGTCTGGTCAAGCGTCTACATCTACTCGAACCGCCAGAACATTGCGGTTGGCCAGTCGGTCGATTGTGTGGGCCGTGTCAGCTATGACTATTTCCGCTTCTGCAACGCGCAAGTTGATGGCGCTGCTTGCATGTGGGCCAGCCAGTCTCGAATGCTCCAGTTCTATGAGCCGATAGACTACGCCTGTGCACAGTTTGAGCCGCAGCGCGCATTTGTGTTTGAGGTGAGAGATCCGGAAACAGAACCCCTTGAGGTTGCAGAGCAGGTAGGGTAGAAGCAGACCCCACCTTCTCCCCGCCACAATTTATGATACAATGAGATAACCGGAGCGTGTAGAGTACCTGTTTGCCCCCTTGGGAAAAACTTGCGCGGTTAGGAGCCCGCCAGACCTGGCTATTAGTCAGAGCTGGCGGGTTTTTTTATGCTTGGCGTTTTGAGCCAACTCCATGACCGCCCCAAGCGAACATCCCTAATTGTACGCCGGTGTACGCCAAAACCGCTTGCGATTGCCTTATCGCCGTTACCACTGTTGATTGCCCGCCGAATGGCGTGCACATCTTGTTCTGTAAGCTTCGCACCCGAACGATCGGACCCATACAGCATTGTGCCATGAGTGAGCATGTCGCTCGTATTTTCTTTGTGGGTTGCCCAGCGAAGGTGAAGAGGATTTACGCAACCAGGATTGCCACAAGAGTGCGCTGCCACGTGCTTGCCGGGAGGTGGGTTGCCGTGCACCAATTGGCACATCACACGATTAGCATTTCGATCCTTTTTGCGGCCTACAGTGACGCGGCCATAGCCATCTCGGTTTTTGCAGAAAGGCCACTCAAGACAAGTGTCTTGATCATAGTCCTTATGATCAACAAGCCACTGGTATCGGATGTTGGGCGTTCCCATCATCTCTCCCCCTATTAGGTTAATCCGCTCTGCAAAAATGGCTCGCGCGTCGCGTAACAAACTCGCGGCAGACCTTACGAAACTCTGGCCCGTGCATCTCGATCTCAGTCCCGTAGCGCTTCCACGCTTCGAAATGGGCCATTTCGTGCAAGATGATTTGATCCATGTCTTCGCCCATTCGGTCCTGGTTGACGACAACCCAGCGTTGCCCTGAATCGGTAAGTGTAGCGCGAGCGGTTTCCCGTGCGGTGATCAGCTCGCCATCAGGCTCCATAATGAGCAGGCGGACGGATTCTAGAGCGGCTATGGCTAGTGCGGAGAATTTCATCTAACTGCCTCCAGTATCGGTGTCGGGGCGGGCAGGCGGCATTCTCCAGTCGGGCAAATCGTCCTTCATGCAGTCTGGTGTGAGGCTGTCGGTGTAGATCGATTTGCTGGGCTGGCCGCATGACCGGCAGCGACCAAGGTTTTTACTTCCGGGGCCGCCCGAGCAAAGCGGAACCTGAAGAAAGCCAGCCTTGCAGCGACCGTGCGGAAATTGCTCTCGTTTGAACATAGTGCACTCACCCATCACCATCGCCTCCCTCGGTCTGGGGCGGGAGCGTCACAGCGGGATAATGGACCGCAATAGCGGCTCTCAACTCACGTTCAACATCTGGCCAAGTGCGACACGTGCCTTCCGCCTTTACGCCGTTCATGTGGTCGCCCAGCGTCCAATCAATACCGCCATCCCAAAACGTACCGAACTGAACATTGATCTCGGCGTCATAGATCGCATCCAGAAACCGCCATCCACTCACCGCGGGTGTTGCTGAGAGGGCGGTGACGATTGCCAGCCCATTTTTGTTAAGGTAGCTGACCAGACTGCGGGCCATGTACTCAGGGCGCGGCTTGCCCTCATACCATTGCAGCAAAACCGGATGGTCACTTTCAATCTCCCGCACGTCACCGGCAGGCTGGGCGGGGGTGAGTTCTCGTCGCTTTCGCGCAATGAGGCGCATCGCATTTGCGTAGGTCACAAATTGCGGCGTGTACTCATTTGGGGCAGGAATCCGAAAGGCCAGTTCCTCAATGTTGTCTGCGAAACCTTCAATCAGCTTGCAAACGTCACCTTCGTCGGTCGCCAGCTCCCCCACACCCGGCGGAGCTTCTGCCTGCGGCTGGATGGCGAGGGCTTGGCGGATTTTATCGATCTCGTCTCGATCATAAGTCATTGTAACGCAATCGTACTCGTCCAGCTCCCTCTGATACTTGGCTTTATCGAGCCGACTAATCACCATCTCCAGCGCTTCGATCAGCTCGTGTGTGTTAGTGGTCATTGGTCAGGGCTCCACTTCTTTGATGCTCTGTAGGCAGCACGAAGATGGCCGAGCTGCTTGTCAGCCTCCTTGCGGTCCGCTTCCAACAGGTGCTTGAATGTGTCGATTATCGCCGCAGCGTTTACGCCATCAGTGTGGCTAGGATCGGTGAACCTTAGCCGCCAGCAAAACTCACTATCTGGATAGCCCGTAGGCGCGGTGAAGCACCGCCCATCTCCGAGAATGATAGAAACGGAGCGCGTTCCGTGAATGTGTCGGAGATCACCCATTGTCTTCGTCTCCTTGGAGTGTGCGCTTGATTGTGAAGCCTGCGCGCGCGAGGTCCGCCAGTATGTCGGAAACGGCATCGTCCAAATCGCACCTCATGAGCTTTGAGTTTTCGCTAGTGTATGCGCTTAGGGCGAACTTGATTGCTTCTTCAGCAGCGCCGTCCAGCGCTTCCAGTGCTTCCTCTATGGGGGTCATGATGGGGCTCCGACTTCGTACAGATGCCAGATCATGCTACCTTCTTTGCAACTGGCAAGGTGTAGATTGCCCTCGGGGACTTCATGACCTGTGCCGAAGACCTGAAGCAATCTCGCTTCCTCACTCTCGGTGTCGCGCTCGATCCAGACGCAAACGTAACCAGCGCCGTCAGGTCCGAATAGGACAACCTTGCCCGCAGGGAATCTTTGCCCCATCGATTCAACTTCGAATTTGTGAACGGTTTTCATCTCTCTATCCTTGCTTTGAGTGTGGCCCTGGAAGCGGGCGGTAGGTGAATGCGATTGGAAGCCAGCCAAGCGCGAAGAGGGTGAAGGCGAGGAGGGTCATGTGACACGCTCCACTTGGCCATTCATTTTCTTGCGGTAACGCTTGTCGAAGCCGCGAGACTGGATCTGTGAGCCGTTGCGCTTGCGTCTTGCTTGCTGGCCAGAGCGGACGCCTTGCCGGTCAGCCTTGGCCATAACCTTGACGTCCTGCGCCGTTTTTTGTTTGTGGTGTGTCCCGCAGAGTAACTGGGCATTGCAGAGGGAGGATTTGCCGCCCAGCCCCTGCGGGACAATGTGATCAACCTCATGCGCAGAGGCGTCACAACCTGGATACTGGCACACGTGATTAGCCCGCTCTCTTGCAAGCTTTTTCGTGTGCGCACTAAAATCTTTTCTCACTCCTAAGTGGGCCGGCCTCCTAGACATCTGCCCTGCCCCCCATCAAGAAACCATGCGTGCGCTCAGCCGCCCTTCGGGCAGAGACTGCGTCCTCAAAGTTGCGGTGGCTACCTAGGTCTATTCTACTTCCGTCAACGACTATTTCGGCCCGCCAGCGATCACGAGACCGCCTAACGCCCGTTGCTCCGCTCGAATTTCTTTTGCTGATCTTGCGGTTACGATTGTTTTCCGCGCTGGTGACATCACGGAGATTGATAATCCTATTATCCGAACGCTCGCCGTTTATATGGTCAATCTGACCTTGTGGCCATTTGCCGTGATGGACTGCCCACGCTACGCGATGGGCTAAAAACGGTGTGTCGCAGACCCGGCCAAACGGGTAACCCTTGTTGTCTATCGCCGTGAAGGCATCTTTCCCGGAGTACCTCCCATTCCACCATCGCCAATCGCGCTCGCTTTTGAACCACTGGCGCGCTCGCTTTTTCCAAACCAGTCTGCCTGTTTCAGGGGCGTAGGTCAGCATTTCGCGCAGCATTCGCGGTGTAACGCGCGCCTCTTTGCGCTTGCCGAGGTGGGCGGGACGGCGGCTCATGCTGCGGCTCTCCCCTCAAGAATGTCCGCAATCTCGCGGCTCAGGTCTTTGCTATCAACGCCCGGCAGAATGCGGGTCAGGATCAGATCGACAGCCTTGTCGTAGAACTGCTCAAACTCGTCCTGATCCATCTTGTCGAAGCCGATGCTTTCCTTTTCGAAATACCGCTCACCGCGCCCGTTGACATGGTATTCTCCGAAACCAAGCGCCTCTTCGAACTTCTCGCGGAACTTGTTGAAGGTGGGCCACATGGTTTGGTGTGGGAACACAGCATTGAGCAGCGCGAAATACTTGCGGTGATGCTTGACGTTTCGAGGCAGCCACACTTTCACCTTGCGCCACTCCTTTTCAGGAATAGCGCTCAGGGCATCGGCAGACTGCGCATTGGCAGGCACGATATGACCCAGCGGTGAGCGTGTGACCCAAGCCTCGATAGCCATTATGCGCCCACCGTCGCCGCATAGTCTTCATCCATTGCCTTGCTCTCGGACTCAACCGCTTCAAAGCCATCAAGTTCCTGGCGATACTCGTCGCGGATCATGTCGGCCCAATCTTCGGGAAGGCTGCGAATGTCGTCAGCGTTCTTTTTACCCCACTCCTTTAAGTCGGCGGCGGATTTCTGAGACCGCAGCCCAGCCTGCAGGGCGTCATAAAGCCCGCGGCTGTTTGCTTTGGTCTCGCGCGGTGTTGCAACATTGGCTTTTGACTTGTCGTAAAGTGCAAGGCCAAACGGATTGCCAAACTGCATAAGGGCGCGCTTCATAGCGTCAGACTCGGCCTCCTTGACGGCGCTTTCGTGAGCATCGCCAAGGCTGGTCAACTGCCCATGCCCTGCGCCTGTTCCTTCACGAGTGACGATTCTATCACCCGCGCGCACAGTGACGCGAACCTTGGCTACATAGCTGACTAGAAAGCCCTGCTTGCCGCTACGGCCGATTGGGCCTTCACGTTCTGATACAAGGCGCATTTCCACGGTCTCGCGGTCCCAGCCATCGAAGCCGAAAATGCGGTTAGCCTCTGCGATGGCGTGCCATGCCTGAATATAGTCGCCGTATTTGCCCGGTGCTGGCGCTTGCACGACATCAGGGTCAAGCGTGTTTTTCAGGTGGTCAATCTGGTCTTCTGTGAATCCGCTATGCGACATCACGCACCTCCCGTGGCTTAGGCAATTTGCTTTCAATAGATTGAATAAGGCACGCCAGGCGGTCGAGCTTGCGCCGGAACAGCACCGCGTTTCCTGGCTCGACGCTCTCAAGCCCTGCCGTGCGCGAATAGCTCTCCGCCCACTCAAGCTGGCTGATAGCCTCGTTCAATTCGTGGTGAACTTCGCTAGGTGTTCGCATTATCGGCCTCCTGTTTCTGTTTGGCCTCTAGCCTCATTACTTTGAGCTCTTGCTCATCAACTTCGCGGTTGATCAGCTTGCGCTGCTCCTTGAGAAATTCGAGGAACCGGCGCTCCTTGGTGGCCTGTCGCTGCGCGCTCATAGCGTTGACTCGTAGAGCTTCGCCTTAGCGATAGCGGCCTGTAGGCGCTTCTTGGCTGCGGTCTCTACCTTCATGGCGGCGAAGGTGTCGAGCCATGCTTGCTCGTAAGCCTCGCGGGCGTCCTGAACCTCGTTGAAGATGTCCGCTGCTTGCAGGTGGCGCTCATACGGGCCATCCCCAATTGGATGAGCCATTACGTGCTGGGTTAAATTGAACATATCGGAGCCCCCTTCATGTCCGCTTGATTTTTCAGGAACCAAAGGTCACAGGTGAGCTTGATTGCGCTCATGTACTCTGCGTGACTTTCGGTTGTGTCTCGTCCGGCTTTACGATCCGCATAGAAGCGCTCAAAGGCTTCGTGGGAGGCTTGGTGAGCCGCATCGATTTCTTCGCGGGTTGGGACGGGCGTTATGTCGTCCTCGCGAAACCAGCTTGGCGTCGTCTCGTCGTAAGTCTCTGACGTGATTTCGTCCCAGTAGAGGTTCTTGACTTTCATGACTGAGCCTCCCGAAGAATACGGGCAGCTCGCAGGCGCGGGCTCCATGACTCGAAACACTCGCGGGTATATTCCCAGTTGGTCCCAATGCCATCATTCGAAACGTCAAAGTCATGGCTCTCACAGATCTGCTCATAGTGAGCTTCAATGTCTACGCCTTCCGGCGCGCGGTTCAGCCACGTCGCTAGCTGCTCGACTTCTTTGCCAAACATCGCGGCGAAGTCAGCTTCGTACTGATCGCCTGCTAGCTGTAAACGTTCGTATGTGGTGAGTGTCATTTGTTGCTCCCTTGCTTGAAAAGATATTCGCACATACGAAAAAACATTGCAAGCACAAAATTCACTTGACCGAATATTTTTTTGCGCGTTATACTATGCGCATGAAACAGCTTCTTAACGACTGGCTAAAAGAGAACGGATGGGGTTCAGCCACCCGCCTCTCAGAGGCCTCCGGGCTTTCGAAGGCCTATATCAGTGAACTGGCTAGCGGAAAGTGCGGCCAGCGAATGACAGCAAAAACCGCGAAGGCTCTGGAGGCAGGAACGGGCATTAGCGCCCTTGTCTGGCTGGGCCTAGAGGAAGCTGCATAGATGGCTAAGGGGGCGCAAACTTGTGAGAGCTGCGGCCTGAAGGGCTGGCATGCTAAAGCCACGCGGGCCTATATCTCTAATTTCAGCGGTGAGAAGACGCACGTTTGTGGTCCTTGTTATCAGGATGCGATGGCGACAATCGACGCCCTGAAGGACATCAAGGAATTTGAGAGCTTCGGCGGCGTCACCTATGACCCAGCTCAAGATCAAGAGCGATTGGGTGAGCAGATGTGCCGCGTCCTGGAGGCCTGCCTTGATGGCCGCTGGCATACACTTGCGGAGCTTTCTCAAAAGACAGGTGACCCTGAAAGCAGCGTCTCAGCCCGTTTGCGAGACGTTCGCAAGAAATGGGGCAAGGATGCGATGGAGTCGAAGCGCCTGAAAGAAGGCAAAGGCACATGGGTTTACCGCGTGCATGTGCGGGTGGCGGCATGAAGCCAACAGACTTTGATTGGGAAATGATGGTCTTTTGCCAGCGCATAGCCCATGCCGTGCGCCGTTCGAGTGACTTGCGACTGCCTCGCAATCCAGAATGGACCTTGAAAGAAATGCGCAAGGTTGTTGAACCGAAGCAAGGGAGATTATTTTGATACATATAGCTGCGAACCGTTCGCTGCAATTCAGTGGGCCTGCTGCTGATGTCGTGAATGACCTGATCACGCTCGATCAGTCAGGCGACGCAATAAAGATGGCGCTTTGCATTCACAACTGCGTTGGCGCTGGCGTCACGTTCACTAATCCCATGTGGGCGGCTAAGTGGATGCATCGCTTTGGCGAGACGTTCAAGGAGAAGGGTATTCGCGTAGGCCCGCGCGTTCGACGCGGCAACAAGGATGACGGTTATCCGATGAACGATGAAACCGTGCCAGCCAGCAAGCCTGGTGAGTACGAGGGCATCTATACTGAAGAGGTTCAGCAGCATCGCTCGCTGTTCCTGCCGAAGAGGTAGATCATGGACAAGTTACCATTTATGCCGTGGTATCCCGCCGACTATAAGGGTGATACAAGCCACCTCACCGACACCGAAGACCTGATTTATAGACGCCTGCTGGATGAGCTTTGGATTGCTCGCGGCGTTCTGCCGTTCGATGATGTCAGGCTGGCTCGTCGCGTTCGGTTGACGCCAGTAAAGTTCCGCAAGGCGTGGGCCACGATTGGTGCATTTTTTCGCATCGAAGGTGGGGAGATTTCACACAAACGAATAAGCGCCGAAATCGAAAAATCGCAAAAAATTGTAGAAAAAAGATCGAAAGCCGGAACCAAGGCCGCGCAAAAAAGATGGGGAAAATCCAATAAAAACAAGAGCAGTGATGTAGCAAACGCATTACCAAACGCATGCCATCCAGAACCACAAGGTTCTGGTAAACCCCTTAACAGGGTTTACCATGAACCTTTAGGCGAACAAAAAAATTCAGATAGCAACGCCGAGCCTCACCCCACCGCTCGTGAGAGCGGCGGTGGGGTGGTCTCTTGCTCCGGGGAGTGGAAACCCTTGCGGGAACGTTTAGGCGAAAACGCATATCAGCTCTGGCTGGACCTCCGCCGGGAGCTTTTACGGGGTGGTCAGTTCTCGACGCGGGAAGTGGACCAGATCAAACCACGGCTAGAGGGCTACGCGGACGGCTCATTCATCATCGACACGGAACCTCTTGAAGGCAAACGATGGCAGGCGGTTCAGGAGATCGCTTCTGCGGAAGGCTTGAGCTTTAGCCTCAGACCCCGCCCTGCGCTGAAAGCAATTGATGGGGGTAAGGCATGACCTACAAGCGCAAGGAAGTCATAGGCGACTGCGAGCTATATCTTGGTGATTGCCTTGAGGTGATGCCGGGGCTCGGCAAGGTTGATGCTGTCGTGACTGACCCGCCTTATGGGATTGGTCGCGACGGAAAGAAAAGATGCACCCGGCACGCCGGATATGAGCATAGGGGCTGGGATCAAAGTCGCCCTGAGTCCGCACTTATGGCAGTGGCCGATGTAGAGGCTCCAGCTATCGTCTGGGGGGGTAATTATTTTTCTGACATTTTGCCATTAGGGGGCGGCAAGTGGTTGGTGTGGGACAAAAATCAGCGTCTTGATCAATCCGATTGTGAGTTAGCCTGGACTTCGCTAAGTGGCGCTCTGCGAGTGTTTAACCTTGGTCGTCATGTGCTTAATTTAGACGGCGCAGTTCATCCCACGCAAAAGCCAATCGCTCTTATGCGATGGTGCATCGATTTCCTGCCCGACGCCGATACCATCCTGGATCCCTTCATGGGCTCTGGCACTACAGGCGTTGCCTGTGTCCAGCTACAGCGCAAGTTCATCGGCATAGAGCTAGATGAAACCTATTTCGACATCGCCTGCAAGCGGATCGAAGAGGCATACAAGCAGCCGCAATTATTTCCGGTTGAGAAACCAAAGACCGCAAAAACGCGGGACATGTTCGAAAACGAAGGGGCAAGCTCATGAGCATTCCATCACTTCCAAAAAGCATCTACCGGCCAATTACCGCTGAGCAATGCAAAGCCTGGCGTGAGTTCTGCGCCGTGCATGTCAGCCGCTATTTCTGCGAGATCGTTCCGGAATACCGTTTGAGCGCCAAGCTCGGGAGATACCAAGAGTATGCGCGCTGGAGGTTTTACTCCATGGCTTTGATGGAGGCTCACGGCGTCAGTCAGCCGCGCATCGCCAAGGTTCTTGACCTGAAAGACCATACAGCCGTCCTGCACGGTCTGCGCCGAGCCCACGGGCATGATGGAAAGCTGCTGCACAAGCAAGAACCGCTGTGGAAAAAGGAACATTTCGAGAAACTGGTGCTCATTGATCAGCAGCAGGATCAAGGCCGCAAGTGGGTTGCAGCATGAAACCGGGAAGATCAACAGATTGCGTCAAGCTGCGCAAGCGCCTCAAGATTGCTCGCGAGATTGTTTCCGAGAATGGAAACTGTGCCGACTTCGCCAGAGCAATCGGAATCTCTCCGCCGGCCGTCCTGGTCTATCTGCGCAAATACGCGCCGGAATACCTCGAAGCGCTCAAGGACGGGCACCGGCGAAACGCGCTGCACCCCTTGCGCGTCTTGCACCGCTTGCGTGTTATCGCGAAGCACCGTACCAAAATCGCAGCTGCCAGAGAGCTGGGGATCTCAAGCGGATGCCTGCACATGTTCATAAAACGACATTGCCAGGATGGGATCGCTGAAACCTTAGCAGATTACGAAGAGGCGTATGGGGCGCCGCTGTTCGAGGGGAGGGCCGCAGCATGATCTCCTACTGGCGCTACGTCCTGAACAAGCTTCTCATCCCCTTAGCCATAGCGAGTGGGGTGATACTCGCGATTGTTTGTCTCAAGATGAATGGAGCGTTTTGATGAGAGACATGATTGAGCGCATGGCGCGGGCGATGCACGTTGAGACTTACGCAACGGATGATTTTGACGAGCAGCGCGAAGAGTTTCGACAGGAATGGATAACGCTCGCCAAAGCCGCCCTAACCCCCCTGCTAGACCCTACACCGGAGATGGTGGAGGCGGGGGCGCACAAGCTCGGGGACGGATACGCCGATGACGATGATAGATTTTGGGCCAAAAGCGTCTTCAACGCAATGATCAAAGCAATACAGGAGTGGGAGTGATGGAAGAACGTGAAATCCAAATCATTAAAGCCCAGCGCCAATTTCTTTGGGATTTGCTGGACGCAATCGACACGGCGTCAGACATCTTCAAAGACGATTACGAGGGACTGTCTAAGTGCGTCTACGGGCTTCAGCAAAGGCGACACACTATTTCGGATAGCGACGGCTATACCGTCACGTTCAAAGAGATTCTGCCCCCTTCAACACAGACAGAGGGAGAGACGGGATGAGCTGGCAAATCATCATTTATTGGATCGGTTGCGCAATCGCTTTTGTGGGTTTGGTGTGGCTGTTTTGGCGGTACGCAATCGAAAGCAAGCGCGAGCTTACCAAGGCGAAGCGCAAGGCCAAAACTAGCGATCTCAATTCGACGTATAACGCGATGGTGCGAGCAGAAGACCACTACGGATGGGCTCGCGTGTTTCTTATTCTATGCCCACCGGCATTCGCCTTCTTTTGGCCCCTGGGGCTCGCATTAGCGGCCATCGCTGGCGTTGTGTGGGTGGTTGGCTGGTTACTGGACAAGGTTGTGACCGCATCGGTGAAGGAGCCCAACCAATGACCCGCAAGATACAAGCGCAAAGACATTTTTTGGCTGTGGGAGGGTGTCGTGAAAAAGATTAGCGAGCGTGAAAAAAGAGATTTGATGGAGCAAGTTTCCTACGATCCCGAAACCGGATTGTTTGTGTGGAAGCGCCGAGAGGTCAGCTCATTTAAGGCTGGGAGATACTCGCAAGAGGCGATTGCGCGGACCTGGAACCGACAGTGGCCCGGAAAGCCAGCACTACGATCAAGGGATTCTGGGGGGTATTTGTTTGGTGCAGTGATGGGCAAAAAGTATTTGGCCCATCGCGCTGCTTTTCTGCACATGACTGGTGAATGGCCGACAAGTCATATTGATCACATCAACGGCAACCGAACAGATAACTGCTGGTCAAATCTGAGGCAGGTGAGCCGGGTAGAGAACCAAAAAAATCAGAAGAAATACAAAAACAACACCAGTGGAGTGATGGGGGTCTATCCTCATTGTGGCGGGCGATGGACCGCACGCATATCGCACCAAGGGCAAGAAATTTATCTTGGGGTTTTTGAGAATTTCGAGGATGCGGTGGCAGCCCGTCGCGTCGCTGAGGTGGATTACGGATTTCATGAGAACCACGGGAGAGCGGCGTGATTGCATACTATCTCTTTAAATTTAACCAGCAACGAGAAGATCGCGTCCGCCGCAATGCTGACCGCTACGGGATTGAGGTAATCAGCCCCAAGGTCACGCAATGGCGCAAGGCCGGCAAGGCCCGCAAGCCCCAGCCTGTATCCGTGCCAGCGTTTCACTCATACCTGATTCTGGGCTTCGAGCCTGATCAGCTCTTCGTCGCGCTGACAAAGCTGCATCGATCCGTGCGCCCGCTTGTCGTGCCGTTCAACGGGTCTGACTGGACGCTTGCAAGGGTGCCAGAGCGCGAGATTGAGGCAATTCGTGAGAATCGGCTTTTTAAGGGGGGTACAGCGCGCGATTTGGTTTCAGAGGTAGTCCCAGACCCAAAGTACACGAAAAGCGAGTGTCTGCGCATCCTAGGCGGCGCAGCGACAGGATTAGAGGGCAGGGTTATCACCGCTGATCCGGTGATGCGTGAGGCTGAGCTTGATATGGAAGGCTGGCCAGTGAAGCTGAAGGTGAGTTATGATTTACTGGAAAGGGCGGCGTGATGACTTGGTTGGAGAGGTTTTGTCTTTCGTTACTCATGATTTATGTAATAGCTTATGACACTGGGATAGTGCATTCGGGTTTCTGGAATGATTTGCTCAATGGTATGATGATAGCTGGCGCAATTGCCTTGCCATTTCAGGTAAGCATTGAGCGTCTATTGACGCGCTGGCTTGACACTTGACTTGATTCCCGAATTACGTGATTAAAAACAGTGATGCGTCTGTGTAGTTGGCAGCCTAGCTGAAAACCGACCCGGCATCTGGGGCAATGAGCGTTTAGACGCTTGCGATTGCTCAAGTTAAAGTCATGCAAATTACGCGGGCACTGCCCACACAGGAGACATGGGTATGAGTGACAAGCTACTATTGAACGGTTATCGCGTTGAGCCCGCCGCAAATGGCGGTTGGGTTATCCGAGACATCGTCGAATCTGGCTACATGTCAGACTTTTGGGCGTTCTCAAGCGCCGAAGACTTGCTCAAGTTTCTTGGTGAGCTGCATTTTCCGCTGAAAACTTCCGAACAGCCTCCTGAATCCCCCACAGACAGTGAGCCAGAGAGCGACGAGCCCGAGGGGGCTTTTAACGGTGGCGGCTTTTATCAGGCGATCTGACACAAGAATAACTTTCCCGGCGAAGGACCCACCCCAAATCAGCAAGAGACAGATCTCCCCTTGGTTCGCTGCGATTGTTCCGCACAAAGTCAATCGCCTGTCTCTTGCTGGTTCTAATCCAGGCGGTGATAGATCGCTTTCATTGCCAGCCACAGCCATTTAGGCGGGTTGGGATCGCTGCGATACTTATACCAAGTGTTGCGCGCAATGTCGGTTCTGTCTGTCACGTCATCCACGGTAAGGCCGCAGGCGTGGCGAAGGTCATCTAGGGTCATGTTTGCTCCAAGGTTGCGCTTTTGCCGATGTAATACCCTTGGCCTTCAAGCCAGTTCATCAGCGCTAGAACAGTTTCTTCTGGCGTGTAAGTTTCGTCAGGATCGGCCCTGTCAGCTAGAAATTCTGTCAAGCCGCGCAAGAAGGCGATTGGGTAAAGTTTTTGGGCGTCTTTGCTGGTCATTTCTTTCTCCAAGGGAAAAGCCCCGCACTGAGGCGGGGCGGGGGTGTTAGCTGTAGGCACCCTCAATCATAACATCGATGATGGCTTGTGAGACGCCCTTTTTCTGAAGGTATTCGATAAAGAAGCCGGGGGAGCCTTCGGCCTTCCAGTTGGTCTCGTGGATGGCGATGATTCTTTTCACTTGGGTTTCCATGTCATTTCTCCGTTGCTGACAAATACAACATAGCATATTTGGTACACATGTCAACGGGTAATATACCAATTATGCGAAAAACATCGAATTTCCGCTAAGTCCCTGCCACTGAATGGAGGAAACCATGGCAACCATCGAATTTAACAATGAGAGTATGAAGCGCTTCGCTGAGAACCTCGCGGATTTCATCGCCGTTGTGGCGCTGGTCTCATGGACTGACATCCTACTTGGCTTCAACATCATTCCAGGTATCATCACTGGTCTGGTCGCATGGCCCACTCTGATCGGCTCTGGCTGGCTCGGGTGGAAGTTCGTGCGCGGGCATCAATGGTTTAAGTAAGCAAGCGCTCACTCTTGATAGAAAATCAACCTTTCAATAACTGAGGTTTCATATGGCAGGTGGACACGGCGGGAAGCGCAAGGGCGCAGGTCGTAAGCTCGGATCTAATGGTAAGATCAACAAGCTCATTCGTGAAGCTGTTCTGGAGGCTGCTGATAATGTTGGCAGCGATGGAAAAGGCAAAGACGGGATGGTTGGTTACCTGGAGGCTCGCGCTACTGATCAGCCGCAAGCATTTATGGGCCTACTCGGTCGAGCCATGCCTATGCAGGTAGAGGGCTCCGGCGATGATGGTGAGATCAAGATCAGCATAACGCGAGAGATCGTTGGCTGAGATAGCGCTGCGGATTAAGACCGCGCCTGTCTTCAAGCCACTGCTTACACCGAAACGCTACAAGGGTGCATATGGTGGCCGTGGTTCTGGCAAGTCGCATTTCTTCGCTGAGATGCTGGTTGAGCAATGTCTCATGCGTCCCGGCTTACGGGCTGTCTGTGTTCGTGAGGTTCAGAAGTCCCTGAAGGAATCGGCGAAGAAGCTGATTGAGGACAAGATCGAGGCGCTTGGTGTTGGTCACATGTTCAGCATTACTCAAACGGAGATACGCACACCGGGCGGCGGTCTGATCATATTCCAGGGTTTGAAGGACCATACAGCGGAATCGATCAAGTCCCTTGAAGGCTTTGACATATGCTGGGTTGAGGAAGGTCAAGCGATTACCGAGAAGAGCTGGAAGATGCTCCGCCCAACAATTCGGGAAGACGGCTCAGAGATCTGGGTAAGCTGGAACCCGAGACGGCGCATTGATCCGGTTGATGAGTTCTTCCGCAAGGAGCAGCGTGACAATGCTGTGTGCGTTAAAGCCAATTGGTCAGAGAACCCGTGGTTTCCGTCTGTCCTGGAGGATGACCGCAAAGACGACAAGCTAAAAGACCCGGACAGCTATGACCACGTGTGGGAGGGTGACTATGTTACCATTATTGCCGGTGCGTATTATGCTCGACTACTCAAAGATGCAAAGCGAGCCAATCGGATCAGGTCGCTGGCCTATGATCCGCTCTTGCCCCTCTATTCATATCACGACATTGGGGGAGCTGGAGCCAAGGCGGACGCTTACACGATATGGCTTTGTCAGCGGGTTGGTTCGGAAATCCACTGGCTAGACTATTACGAAACACGCGGTCAGACGCTGGCCTATCACGCTAACTGGATGCGCGATCAGGGATACGAGCAGGCACATATCATTCTGCCGCATGATGGCTTGAACACGAATAATGTGAGTGGCAAGAAGTTTGAAGACCATTGGCGCGAGGCTGGTTTCAACAATGTCCGTGTGGTGCCCAACCAGGGCTCGGGCGCGGCGAAACAACGGATTGAAGCAGGGCGGCGGTTATTCCCTCGCATGCACTTTGACGAGACGAAGACAGAAGCCGGACGGCAAGCGCTTGGCTGGTATCACGAGAGACAAGACGAAGAGCGGGATGTTGGCCTTGGGCCTGAGCATGACTGGTCTTCACACGGCGCTGACAGCTTTGGGCTTGGCGCAATCGATTACGAAGAACCAAAGGGCGTTGATGATGCTCCAATGTTCGTGGATTACGGGACTATTGCATGAGTGATGATGATAGATCTGAGTTTGAGCAAGTGCTTGAGGCGTTCGCGGCTCGCTATCCTGTTGATGTGCTCAAGCAGAAGCACAATGACATGGTTGATCTGATCGATCCTGACAATTTGATGCCAAGCCTGCGCTTCGCTGATGAGGAATTAAACAAAGATGCCTGAAGCTTATTCAGACGATCATGTGGAACTGCTCGAGATCCTCAAGCGTGAGGAGCGGGCATCTGTAGGCTATGAGTCCGATCAGATCTACAATGACCAGATCAACGCGTTCAAGCGCTACATAGGGGAGAATTACGGGGATGAGCAGCCGGGGCGAAGCTCAGTTCACGACCGAACTGTGTTCGAAACTATTGAGTGGCTACGTCCTGACCTGGAGCGGGTCTTCGTGGCGGGCGGATCTGCCGCAACAATCGAGCCTTGGGCTCCGGACACATCAGAAGAGGCAGAAGACGCCAGCGATTACCTCAACCACCTGTTCACGGAAGAGATGGACGGCGGCAAGATTGTGGACACGCTTGCTTTCGATGGTCTCTTACAGAAGCGCGGTGTCGGGGCGGTCTACTGGAGAGCCGCAGAGCTAGGCGAGCCGGGTGTTACACAGGGTGATCAGTTTGTTATTGAACACCTTCAGTCACAAGGCGCTGAGATACTTGGCGTTGAGCCAAACCCTGAAAATCCTGAAATGGCGACCATTCATTACCAAATGGTCATCAAGCAAGCGAACCCAGAGGTTAAATGTATTGCGCAGGAAGATTTCCGGATTGCCTCGCGCACTGTTGACCTAAAGCGTCCTCGTTATTGCGGCCATGTTGAACGGCACATGAAGTCAGACCTCAAGGCAATGGATGAGTTCGACACACCAGAGATTCATGCGCTGATCGATGAGTACGGCATGTCCAATGACGAGAGCGCGGAGATTGACGAGCGCCGTCAACAACGCTTCTGGGACGAAGACGAGATGTATCACCAGGAGCCGAACGCTTCTGACGAAACTGAGGAAGTCCGCCTCTATCGGGAATACATCTACCACGACAAGGACGAAGACGGCTATGCTGAGCTGTTGGAGGTGTTCCGTTTGGACGGTGTTGTTCTATCCTGTGAGCCTGTCGATGATAATCCTTACTTCAGCTGGACGCCTATTCCTATCCCTCACCGCTGGTTTGGTCTTAGCGTTTACGACATTGCTCATGACATCCAGAAGGTAAAGACCACGCTGCTTCGAGGGGCTTTGGACAGCGTTTATCTGTCAGTTGCGCCGCGTCAGATCGCAAACAAGAACGTAAACCTGTCAGACCTGCTCACGGTGCGCCCTGGCGCTATCGTCCGCACGAACAGCACAAACCCTGTCGGACAGGACGTCATGCCGCTGGTCACGCCTGACATGAGCGGCTCTGCCATTCAGATGATGGAGATGGTTGACCAGCAGGCTGAGCGCCGGACGGGTGTGAATCGCAACGCACAGGGCATGGACCCGGATGCGCTGAACAAGACGGCGACGGGCATCAAGCTCATGCAGAACGCTGCGAGCATTCGGAAAGAGCAGATCGCCCGTAATCTGGGCCGTGGCCTCGAGATGATGTTCCGCAAGGTCTACCGCCTTGTGGTGAAGATGACAGATGGTCCGCGTTCGATTCATGCCGGCAAAGGCGAGTTCAAGCAGTATGATCCGTCACAATGGCCGCCAGAGGCGAAAATCAAGGTTCATGTGGGCAATGGCTCAGGTGACCGTGAAAGCCAGCTCGGCCAGCTTCAGATGATTCTGGGCATGCAGCGTGAAATGGTCGCTAATTACGGGCTTGATAACCCGATTGTGACGATCAACGAGTTGCACAACACGGTTGAGGACATGATGCGGGTCATGGGTCAGCGCTCTGCGGACTCGTATTTCAATGACCCGGCGAAGATTGAGCAGGAAAACCCGGAAGCTCTAAAGAAGATGATGGCTCCTAAGCCTGACCCGAAACAACAGGCTGAACAGCAGAAAATGCAGATGGAGCAACAGAAGCTTCAGATGGGCATGCAGGCCGATCAGGCCAAGGCGCAGCAACAGGCCCAGCTTGATCAGGCGAAAATGCAACAACAAGCCGCTGCGGACCAGATGAAGGTCCAGCAGGACGCGCAAAACCGTCAGATGGAGATGGAACTTAAGCGCGAACAGATGGCTATGGAAATGGAATTGAAGCGCGAGCAGCTGATTGCAGAATTGCAGTTGAAGCGCGAACAAATGGCGGCTGAGCTTGAGCTAAAACGCGAGCTTGGTCACGCCTCAGTCAATGGCAGCGCAAACGGCGCAGCGACATCAGGAG
>SPJL01009406.1_pt1 | contig 24088 bp, 24 predicted proteins | sample 3741751 | NCBI WGS metagenome assembly SPJL01 (sample SAMN10925998, study PRJNA522277) | cold seep metagenome | isolation source: Elba SIP-enriched marine methane seep metagenome, extraction at timepoint T3 | place: Italy: coast of Elba, Mediterranean Sea | reverse complement strand
TTGGGCGCCACAGGCCAATGCCTCGATTGCAAGGATCAGTGCTTTGAAGCGAGCAGCGTGAATAGAGGGTAAGACATTATGCAAAAACTTAGATATTATTGACATTGTGTGCATCGGATCCCCCGAAAAGTGATGATTCGGAGGAAAAAATCCGGTGCACACGCTGTTTTAGATTAAGTATATCTCATAACTTATTGTTATAAAATGTTTATTTGTGGGGATACCTCAGGGACAGACCACGTTTATTGTTCATTCTTAACTGGTCTCCCTGCCTTTCCGGGTTGCACACGCCTACCCAAAGCTTTGCTGATCTCTTCCTTGAAACGATCATTTCCCAAACCAAAATTACTATTCGTTGCCTCGCGTATTTCATCAACCAAACCCGGTTCCAGATTGTATTGAAATAATTCACGATATCTTGTCTGTCGCGTCTTTTTTGTTAATCCCAGTGCCTCGTACATAAAATGTGGTTTGATCAATTTATTTCTCTCTCCTTGTGCATTTATTTCCATTTTTCGTGGTCTTGTTATTGGCCATTGACAATGGCGAGGACTATTTGCATTTGTCGCCATTAGCACTCTATTATGAACGATGACACTTCAACCAGAGCCAGGCTTTAATTGAAGCCTGGCTATCACAATACCAGGTTCTTATGGCAAAAAACAATGCTTCCCTGCCGCAACGATTTAGCGTCGGTTCCCTCTATCAGTGGGCTCTGCTAGGTTTTATTATTGTCACCATACCCTTAATGTTCGTCATAATTTATGCGGTGACAGAAGTTGGTAATTACACGCAAAAAAGCCAACAAACATTATTCCAGGCTGTTATTACCACAGAAAATAACCGTATGATTCTTGAGCGCTTAACGTCAATGGAGCGTAGTATTCGACAATTTCAGGTACTCAATGAAGCAGAATTATTTGACAGCTACCTGGAGCATCGAGATTCATTTTTAGACGTCTTGGAATTACTGAAATCTGCAAATTTTAATGAAAAACTAACATTTAAGCTGCAAACTTTAGAGCATAATGAAAAAGTGTTATATCGCTCCATATTTGCACAAACCAACAGCAAAGCGTTCGAATTAACCGAGACAGACTTAACTATATTTGATCAGTTAACGACACAAGCAAGGTCGCTATTAACTGAAGGAGAGAAAAAAGTTGGTGCAGAGGCCGCATCATTAGCAATCATTTCTGAGCGTGTGCGTAAAAGGCTGGTTTATTTTGCTGTGGCAAGCATTCCTTTAGCTTTATTTTTGGGATTTATCTTTGTTTATTTGTTGACACGTCCGATTAAAAATATTGGGACGGCCATACGAAATTTAGGCGAAATTGGTTTTGAGCAGCCTATCGCGATTCGCGGCCCTAAAGACTTGACTGATCTTGGTGTCCATCTTGAGTGGTTGAGGCAACGGCTTAATCAATTAGAACATGAAAAACAGCAATTCATTCGTAATGTGTCCCACGAACTTAAAACGCCGTTGGCAACACTAAAAGAGGGTACAGACTTATTAGCCGAGGATGTGGTTGGTGAATTGAATACCGAACAGCAAAAAATTATTAAATTAATGAAAATGGGCAACACCACGATTAATAACTTGGTTGAAAACCTGCTTGAGTATCAAAGAACGATATCGACACAGATTGATTTGAATGTGTCTGATTTTTCTCTAGGGACGTTGATTAAACGGGTGAGCCGTGAATATCAATTACTCCTGAGAAGCAAAAATATCACGTTGCGTCACGAACTCAGAACAACGAATATCAGGGCTGATTACGATAAATTGAAAATTGTGGTCAGCAACCTTCTCTCAAATGCACTCAAATTTTCACCTCAGAATGGCACCATCAGACTTCACCTGGATGGCACTGGCAATGCGGTTGAATTATCTGTTGAAGACCAGGGCCCAGGCATACCTGAAGATGTACAGCCTTTTATTTTTGATGACTTTTACCAGGGAGACTCATCGCACGCATGGAAAATCAAGGGGTCAGGGTTAGGGCTGGCGTTGGTAAACCATTACGTAAATGCGCACCAGGGCGTCATTAAATTATTGCCCGCCACCAAAGAATTTTGTGGCGCCCGTTTTGTGATATACATTCCGAAGAGTCAAGGATGCAAGCAATGCGACAGTTAATTAATGGATTGATGTTTCTATCGTTGCTGAGTGTTCAAGCATGTCAAGTTCATACGCAAAAACACGGCGCTACTGACGGCTTTGCGACATCAATACAACAAGATATTGGTGAAGTTTCACACTCAGAACAAATGCAATTGCACACACTGATTCTGCAAAGTGTGCGCTACCAAAAACAAAATAAGCAACAACGAAAACTAGAGTGTGCAAGGCTTAAAAAAAGCTATGCAGTGCACGCGGACTGGCACACTGCCTGGCTACTTGTTTATGCATTAAATGATAATTTTAGCTGTGTTGGGTTAACTCAATCGCTAAGGTTATTAAATGCCATTCAGCAAACCCCAGACCTAAGTGCACAATTACGCTGGCTGAATAAAAATCAAATTGATTTACTGGCAAAACTCCGCAAAGTTCAAAAAGCGAAAAACGCGTTGACGAATCAATTGAAAAAAGAAAACTCTAAAATAGAAGCGCTCAAAGCCATAGAATCTGATATTAAAGACAAACTTGATAATGAATGAGCCAACCGAAAATGACTTCCAGGGGCAAACGATTCTGCTGGTAGATGATGATCCCAGTTTACTCAAATTACTTGCTGTTCGCTTGCGCGCTTCCGGGCTTGAAGTGGAAACGGCTCCGAGTGCCGAACAAGCACTGACATTATTTGCAAATTATCTTCCACAATTAGTGATCACTGATCTAAGAATGGCCGAAATGGATGGTTTGTCATTTTTTAATCATTTACAACAGCGTTATCCAACCCTGCCCGTTATTATTCTTACCGCACATGGCACAATAAAAGAAGCCGTATCGGCAACACGTCAAGGCGTTTTTGGATTTCTCACCAAACCCATTAATAGCAGCGAATTACTGGACCTGGTCTCTAAGGCATTGCATATCCATCATGCACCGCAACCTGAAAACAAGGAAGCCTGGCGGCAAGATATTATTACCCGAAATAATGCAATGGAAAATTTATTGAGAGAATCACATCAGGTTGCGCAAAGTGATGTCAGCGTCTATATCCAGGGAGAAAGTGGCACCGGTAAAGAGCTGATTGCGCAGGCCTTGCACAAGGCAAGCAAACGCAGTAAAAATGACTTTGTAGCCGTCAATTGCAGTGCTATTCCTGAGGAATTATTGGAGTCTGAATTATTTGGACATCAAAAGGGCGCATTTTCTGGTGCCAGCGAGTCCCGTAAAGGTTTATTTGAGCTTGCCGACGGAGGCAGTCTGTTTCTTGATGAAATTGGTGACATGTCTGCCGCATTTCAAGTCAAATTATTACGTGCATTACAAGAAGGTGAAATCCGTCCGGTGGGTGCAAATAAAACTATTTCTGTTGATGTGCGAATTATTTCTGCCAGCCACCGGGATTTACAACAATTAGTGGATGAGGAACTCTTTCGGATGGATCTCTTTTATCGCCTAAATGTTGTCACGTTGGCTTTACCCCGCTTGGCCGATCGTCTGGAAGATATTCCTATCCTGGCAACCCACTTTATCCTCGCTAACCCATCATCTATTGCAAAAGGCCTATCAAACGAAGCCATAGAGTTACTGGTGGCTTACGAATGGCCAGGCAATGTAAGGCAGCTGAAAAATATTATTGATCACGTTTGCACCTTTGCAACAACGCCTTTAATTCCGGTCAGTCTGGTTGAAAAAGCCCTGCGAGAAAAACACCCCACGTTGCTCAGTTTTAATGACGCAAAAAAAACATTTGAACGGGACTATCTCGTCAAATTACTGCAATTAGCCAATGGCAGTGTCACGGAAGCCGCTCGCCTCGCTAAACGTAATCGAACTGAATTTTACCGATTGTTAGAGCGACATAAATTGAAAGCAGCACAATTTAAAAAAACATGATAGATTAAAAAAAGATGGCTGATTTTGAAGCGTCGCTATTTGACGACACCCCAATAGCTGCTGCAAAAACAGTGACATACTTCATTTTAAGTGTTGATATTGAATCACTTAAACAATGCTTGTCGCTATCCAGCGACACTCACAACATGTTGTCATCCTGGAGGGGGTCGGGTTATGGGATCGGTAGCGAGGCGAGTGGGACATCGAGCGTATTTTATGGATCTTTTGGGGCGCATAATGGTGCTACGTAACGAAAAAGACCGGAGAAATCACCCGGTTTCCCATTGCCTCAGAAGAATTATCCATCACTCGACAGCCTCCTGGCTTCAGCCATAAAAAATCACCTCGTTTCAGTCAATTTCCCGCCTACAGCAAACAAATCATGTTCGCTTATCGTGTTAAAGAAAATATCCCGGTTCACCTACCACTATTTCTGTCGGGCAATAGAGACATATTTTAGAATAACAGCAGCTTGAAAAATGCTCTCAAATATCTATAAAAACGAGTTTTTTCAATGCTTTAACCTGGATAATTATCAATTGGCACTTCGATTGCAATATAGCAATTGCTGAACAAATTCAGCATAAACTAACTTTCAATTAAGGAACTATTATGAACAAAACAGTAGCACTTTTATCTATCGCCTTATTCTCAGCAACAGCGCATGCCGCCAGTATGGATACCACTGAATTATGGCAAGCTTTAGATGTTGATATTAACGGCCTGATCAGCAAAGAAGAAGCAGCTAAATCTCAAGTCATTGTCGATAATTGGGATAGCATTGAAGCAGATGGTGATGGCGTAATCAGCTCTGATGAATTTACAAGATTCTTTACTCAGCCACCTGCTGAAACCAAATAACGTGCATTGATTTTGTCTAATTTACGTCTATTCCACAGCATAAGTTAGATGAAATCTATTTAACCGTTTTATGCATGCCATGCATCAGGTTCAGGTACGCGAGACCTTCCTAAGTGTTAAATTTAGAATAAGCAGGGACGGGGACGAATGGCACTTTTTAAACTTTTTCGGGGTGCCTATAACCTGATGTATTCACCTGTATTTTCGCTTGCATGCATTAAAAACGGGAAAGGTTTCGGCCTTTGTTTAACAGTACTAAGGTCGGCCCGTCCCGGCCTTTGGCTGATTTTTTTTGCATGCTAACGGAATATACAAATGGCCATCCATCGGGCTAAACCCAATCCGCCCGGCATTGTTGATTGGTTGCAGGCTGCGGAATTTACAGATTGCGCTTTGCGCTATTTATATTAGCCTGGTCTGGATGGGATGAAACCGTGTAGCGCTCAATAATGGTGTGTAACGGGTTGTGTCATCTCCCCGCGAATTAAAAAGGACTAAAAGCAGCAAATACCGGTCTATTTACCCCCCTATCATGTTGGGTGGACTGACTGGCAAAGGTGGCTAACGTTGGCATTGTCGAATGAAAAGAGGTATTTCCAAGGTATTCAACTAACTCAAAAAAACCTGATAATGAAGAAAGTAATGGCAATGAAATGACAAAATCAGATGAAGCCGCCAAAACGCTGGCGCTGATCGTAGCTAAATCAGGGGCAGTGGAGTCAAATGCAAAGCTCAAACGGTTAACATCGGATGTCAAGCTTATCGTTGCAGCATGGTAAATGCCATCAGTTTGATCACTAGACGATAAGATTAGTGCTTCTAAAAGTGCTGCGTCAATGCCTTTAAAGCTCCCAAAGATATGCACGCCTTCAACATAGTGTCCGTTTATGTTTAATGTTGCAGAGGGAATTAACGTGAGACTGGCACCATTTACTAAGGTACTCATGATTGAAATACAAATTACAACCAAACTTTTTGATACTTTCATTATGTATCTCCAGGCAATTAAGTTACAGGATATGTATCGCCACACAAAAACAGAACAGACCGAGAGAAGAACGTCAGATCATAAGCTTAAACTATCGTTTGAACTCAGCTGTCATGGCAGCATAAAAACCCCACAACAATGCTGACAATAGACAGTGTAAGAGAAGGAAATTAAATTAAAATTAACAGTGGTAAGGTGTGTTGCTTAAAACCTGACATGTTACAAGCACAAGTAATTCGCGACATCTAAGCCGTAGAACGACGTCCATACGACCAATACGCCGCACAGGCACCCTCAGACGATACCATGCAGGCCCCCATCGGGTTTTCTGGCGTGCACACGTTACCCAACAGTTTGCAGTCTTGCGGTTTTTTTGCGCCACGCAGAATGGCCGGGCATTCACAGCCTTTGCTGTCACTGGCCTGAATGGCGGGCAGGTTAAAGCGTTGTTCAGCATCAAATGTGGCGTATTCTGGTTTGATTTGCAGGGCACTGTCGGGGATCAGCCCCAGTCCACGCCATTCAAAATGTTCTCTTAGATCAAATACCGCCTCCATTAAGCGTTGCGCTTTCAAGTTGCCTTGTGGGGTGACGGCACGCGTGTATTCGTTTTCGATGTCACAACGCGACTGGTTAAGCTGGCGGATCAGCATCAGCGTGGATTGCATAACGTCTAAAGGCTCAAAACCGGCGATAACGATGGGTTTGTGATACTGCTCGGCAAACGGCCGATAGGCATCGCTGCCAATGACAGTGCTGACATGCGATGGGCCGAGAAAGCCATCGATGGCCACCTGTTCAGGAGCATTCAGCAATGCCCGCATGGCGGCGGGGGTGAGGACATGATTACAAAATACGCTAAAGTTTGTCAGTCCTTCCGCCTGTGCCTGTTTGATGGAGACTGCCGTGGGCGGGGTGGTGGTTTCAAAACCGATGGCAAAAAACACCACATGCTTATCAGGCGTGTTCCGGGCGATAGTCAGCGCATCTTGCGACGAATACAGCATGCGGATGTCGCAGCCTTGTGCTTTGGCTTTGAGCAATGATTTACGTTCGCTGGCGGGTACCCGCATTAAATCGGCATAGGTACACAGGATGACATCCGGGTCTTCGGCCAAATCAATGGCGTTGTCGATGCGGCCAATAGGCAACACGCATACCGGGCAGCCGGGGCCATGAATATATTCGACATTGGCGGGCATCAAATGCTGTACGCCGTAGCGAAAAATAGCATGGGTATGGCCGCCGCAAAATTCCATAAAACGGTAATGCCTGTCGGCATGCGCCTCGTCAGCAATGCTTGCCGCCAACTTGCGGGCCAGATCCTGCTGACGAAATTCGTCGATGTATTTCATGTCTGTTTAAGACCGGCTTCGGCGAACAGGGCAAGGGTTTGTTGCGCTTCCTGTTCGTCGATTTTATTGAGTGCATAACCGACATGCACCAGCACATAATCACCCACGGCGACATCTTCAACCAGCGCCAGGGAAATATCCACCTTGACCTTATCCAGCGCGACGACGGCGCTGTCGCTGGCGTCATCGATGGATAAAATTTGTGCGGGAACGGCCAGGCACATTTATTGACCCTCGGCTGCAGTGGCAGCGTAATCAATCATTTGCATGGCTTGACTGGCCTTAATCCATTGCAGCCACGACGCAATGCCGTCGCCGCTTTTTGCGGAAAGCTGCAGAATTTTGATGCGTGGATTGACCTGACGTGCGTAGGCTATGCATTGTTCGACATTGAAATCCAGATGCGGCAGCAAGTCGGTTTTGTTCAGAATCATCAGGTCAGCGGCATGAAACATATCCGGATATTTCAACGGTTTGTCTTCCCCTTCGGTCACTGACAGCACGGCGACTTTATGTGCTTCGCCCAGATCAAACGCTGCCGGACACACCAGATTGCCGACATTCTCGATAAACAGAATGCTTTTATCTTCCGCTTGCAGGCTTTCCAGTGCATGTCCGATCATGTGTGCATCCAGGTGACAGCCTTTACCGGTGTTGACCTGAATGGCTTTCACGCCGGTCGCGCGGATTCTTTCTGCATCATGCGTGGTTTGCTGGTCGCCCTCGATCACCGCCAACGGCATAGTATCCTGCAAGCGGGTGATGGTTTCTGTGAGCAGCGTGGTTTTGCCCGAGCCGGGACTGGATACCAGGTTTAACACCAACATGCCTTTGCGACTAAAAACAGTGCGATTGGCCAGTGCATACTGATTGTTTTTCGCCAGTATATCCTGTTCAATCTGCACCATGCGTGTCTGGCTCATGCCGGGGGCGTGTGCATGTGCCGGGCCGTGGCCGTAATGATGGTCATGCTGATGTGCCTGGCTATGCGCCTCATCATGTGAATGGCTGTGTGAGTGGCTATGACTATGCCGGTGTTCGATGCTGGTTTCACCTTCACCACATCCGCAAACAGTACACATTATTCTACCTCCAGTTGTTTGATTTGCATTTGTTCGCCGTCATTCACCTGCAACTGATGACTGCCGCATTGCGGGCAGGGATCAAAGCGGTGCTTGACGGTGATGTTTGTCTGGCATTGAAAACACCAGGCCTGGCCGGGCATTTCAATGATTTCAAGCTGCGCGTCGGCCGCCAGTGTATTTTTGCAGACGACATCAAAGCTAAAGCGCATCGCTTCAATCTCGATGCCGGATAAGGCACCAATTTCCAGCCACACGGTTTTAATGGTGTTGAAATGCTGCTTCTGTGCCTCGTTTTCCAGAATATCCAACAGGCTTTCACATAAAGACAATTCATGCATGTTATGGCCATAATATCATGTGCGTTCAGCAATGCTGAAGGCAGTTGTTGCATCTATCGACACGCTGAAATTAACGCAGGGATCAATAGCCTGGATCAGACAGGCGGCCTGTTTTCTCAGATGTTCTTCAGTATCCCACGAAAGTTGCGCCAATGCTTGTGCGACCACGCCGCGGGGGTGAAAATTCCATTCGGTTGGCGCAATAATCTGGTAATCCGTGACATGCTCTTGATCCAGTTTAACGCGGTGAATTAACAGTCCGCGCGCTGCCTGTAATTGTGCGATGCCAGCCTGTTGCTGGCATGCGCTATGAAAATTCATGGCTGTGTCGCCTGGGTGTTTAAACAGGTGTTGTAAGGTGTCCGCTAACTGTGCCACTTCAAGTAGTCTTGCCAGGGTGCGTGTCATCAGCCCGTTACCCCAGTGATGATAGCTGTCTTGTATAAGTGGGTGATGCATTTGACGGCTTAAAACCGAGGTTTCGGCACAGCACTGTTGCCATTCCGGGGTGTGCGCAAAATCCTCCCAGTTGCTAATCTCCTGCAGGCCACTCAGGCACGGGTCGGGTAATGACGGTACCGGGTTCTTGCCCAGCCCTGCCCAATCTTGTCGATGAATAAAATCGAGCATGCTGGCCGCCAGCGAAGCATTGGATTGGCTCCAGCTTAGCGCATCACGCCACTGTGTAACAGGTTGCCAGGCATTGAGTTCGCCTGCAAACAGGGTTTGATCCAGCCAGCTCCGAATGCGCCCGGATAAGTCAATTGCCGTGTTCGACGAGCCTTGGGGGTTGGGCGTGTGGCTATGCGCGAGCACTTGTTTCAAGGCGCTTTCAAGTTTGATCAATGCTTGCAAGGCGAGCGTGTCTACTGGGCGTTGCAATAAGGCGGGCCAGTCCAGAAATATGCGCCAGCACTGCTCGCGCAGGGTTTCCAATAATACCGACGCATACCTGGCGTGTAGATTTTCTGACGGCATGCCTTGCGCCCGGTTTATTGCCAAATATGCACACAACCCCTGTGCCTGACCACATACTGAATACAACAACGGGATCATTGCCAGCACCTGATCAACCGGCTTGCCGTGAAAACTGCGGGTGAGGGATAACGGGCGTGAATTAATAATACTGACATTGCTGATGCGCTGCTGTCGGCAACATAGCGCAATCTCAATTTGGCCTGCAAAAGACACCTTAACATCCTCTGTCGGGGCGTAGACTGGCCTGTTTAACGGGGGGCATCGCAGGACTCATTGAAGCGAGCGGATAACAATCCGCGCCGACTGATTGTTTTGGGAGGATGAGCTGAACCTTCAGCCAGCTGCTGCAGGGTTTGTTCGGACAAGAACAAGGCCTGCATAACGGCTTTTGCGGAAGTCTCAGCATCTTGCTGATGCTGGAATTGAAACATGGGTGAGTACAACGAGCAGGAGGCATACTGCCCGAACAGGCTGTCCTCGGCGACAGTAAACTGGTAAGTGCCACTGGGGAAGCGACGAATAATGCTGTCTCCAATGTGGAATGATTGCCAGCTTTGTTGTGTTATTGGCAATAACATCAAATTCATAAACCACGGGGTAAGCATACAGCCAACCCAGTCTTCGTTATGCTGTTGAAAGGGCAGTGCCTGTACCTGCAACGATGTGTTGATTAGCGGCATGTCGTGCATGCGGGTGTGTAAAATGTGCTTAAACGCCTGCTCCAGTTGCTGCTGGATGTGTGCGGTGTCCGTCCAGTGATTATTCATCTAATAACAGGAAGGCTTGTTTATCGGCATCGCACACCGGGCATCGCCAGTGCTCAGGCAAAGCGGTAAAAGGTGTGTTCGGCGCGATTTGCCAGACCTCATCGCCTTCAGCCGGGTCATACACATGCCAGCAGATTTTGCATTCAAGCTGACTGTCATCTTTGATGCGGTCAGCACTGGTCATGATTGATAGACGGCAATAATTTCCCTGAGTCGCTCATGGCTGTCGGCAATATCTTCAGCCGCGGCACAGGCAACCACTGGAACATCGGTGACTTCCAGCGTATTTAAGATCAGGCTGTCTTGCGAGTTAAAATACTGCACCCACCACACGTTGCGGGTATGGCTGCTGGTGATGCGGCAATTGCCGTAACCACGCGACAGGATCGTGACGCTACCATGTCCCAATAACTGAGCCAGATAGGCCAGATCCTGTTCCGTTTGCGGCAACAGGCTGAGGTTGATGACATGGGCTTCGTCACCGTTTTGATGGTGGGTGATGTTGTCGTTTAATTCACTGATCAGCGGCAGAGCGTTCATAATGCCATCGGGAATATTCTGCGGGTCGGCATTGAGATGCGCCTGGGCGTTGTGGAACGTGTTGTGACGTATTGCCGAGGGAATTGCAGCCACTTCAAGCTTATCAGAAATTACCTGTTGATTCGCATCAACACTCTGCATACGCCAGACGCCAGCCAATACCGACTCCTGAAAGCGAATACTGTACGCCCCATGCATGACAATACTGACTTCACCTTCACCGAGGATCTGGTTGATCAGCTCAAGATTGGGTGCGTCGAGGTGGTAGAGGTCAATAGCACTTTGCTCAGGCTTCACCTCATAAACCGCTAACCGTGCCAGCAGTAATTGCAAAACGGTCTGTGCCGGCGCGAAGAGGGGGGAGGACAGGTCTTGATCGATATCCGGCATGCGGTAGGTGGCCATTTCATCCGGCATGCTCAAATAGTCCAGTTGCTGGCCGTCTTCTTCAGTGGGCTGACTGCCTGGGCCGATGATCGGTAATTCAATTGAGCTCATGGGATCTTCCGGTTATTGCAGCGCGCTGCAGGCTTGTTCGATGTCAAACGCAGGCGGTTGACCTGGCGAGGCGTTGAGGATTGCGGCGGTTTGCTGCAGATATTCACTCCAGTCCAGTATGCCGCTTAAGGCACCCAGGTATTGCCCGCGCTTTAATAACACCAGGCTGGGCCAGCTGGTAAAGCGGTAGCGCAGTTGCAGTTCACGTTCAATACTGGCGTCAATCACGGCAGCAGTCAGTCGCTGCTTAAAGGCGGCGACTAATTCCGGCAGGATGATAGCGACATCGTGGCTCTCGGGATGCTGAACAACATTGCCGGGGAAAAACAGCACACTGGTTTCATTCGCATACACGAACAGGTCAAAATTATCGGCGGTTAACAGCGGGTAGTTGAATTGCCGGGTGAGTCGTTCAATCAATGCGGTGCTCATATGTCCTCCTTGTTAATATATTCTGATTTCAGGAAGTCAGGCAATTCCGGTTCGCGGTTAACCAGGTCGCTAAACAGGTGTTCTACCGAAGTTGAGTTGTTGCCCTCCATGGTCATGCTGACAGCAGTGAGTGCATCGGCAATATGCTCGGCGCGTTGTTCATCCAGCAGTTCACGGGCTGTGCTTTGAAAAACCAGGAGCCAGCTGCCAATTGGCTGCTGGCCAATAAGCATCATGCTGACGGTTTTTTGCTGGTTCATTCCGTCACACAAAGCATAATAATCACCTTGATGGGCGATAATTTTCATCGGGATGCCTATGCACATATCTGCTGCCCCCTGGCATAAAGTGCAAATTCAGTCATATTTACCCCGGTGATCCACATCGACCACAATACTGTTTTGTAGCGCTTGCGGTGCTTTAATGGTGATGTTATCTGATTGTAAAACGCGGGCATCACCGACACGGCATGCCTGTTGTTCAGAGGGACGATCTTGTTCATAGCGGTCGATATTCATAATCGGGTCAGTGAGTATTTTCTGGCGCGATATTTTTTCAGGCGCTACCGAAAATGCCTGCAAAAACGCCAGGGCATGCTTAATCGCCGGTTCAATCTGCTGTTTGACGGCAGGGCTGAGACTGCCGCCGTAATCTTCCAGCATTGCGGGCTGCACACCTACCAGCAGGATGTGTTCAGGTGTGTGCCCCAGCAATTCGGCACTGGCCAGCACTTCCTGAAAGCCGGTTTGATGCAGGCTCATTTTTTTGGCACCGAGAAAATTGGGCACCTGTTCGTTCTGCAGGGCGTGCACGGTTGCCGCAGGCAAACCGAAATCCACCGCATCAAAAATTACCAGAATGTCGGCATTGAGCACATAATCAATCAACAGCATGCCCTGCGTGCCGCCATCGATAACCTGAACATTGTCCGCAAACCGGTAATGCTTTTGCAGGTGTTCAACCACACGTATGCCGAAGCCTTCATCCGCCCAGAGTACGTTGCCTATACCCAACAGTACGATGGCGTCACTCATGCTACGCCCCATGTCGGGGCAGACTGACACGTACCTATGTCCACTCCTCCTGGACGTGCCTTTGAGATAGGCTGTCCGTGTAAATGCCAGTCTGCGTTTGCTTGTCTGCACGGCCCGCTTGAAGCGGCCAGTGCGGTACATTTATTAATGATCATCATCGGCCGGTTTTTCATTTTCAAATTCCCGCCAGCCGGTCACCATGGTTTTTAACATGGTTTGCCCGGACATTTTGTCTTCACGAATGGCCACATAAATATGCGCGATGATGAAGCAGATGATGTACCACATAATCAGGTGGTGCCAACTATGAACATCCTGGCTTTGTCCAAATAAAGGGATGACCCAGCTGCTGAACAATGTGAACTGCCAGCTGCCTTGACCGGCACCTTCGCCATATAACGCGAGCCCGGTAATAATCATGAACACTGTTCCCCACAGCAGAATAAAATGCATAAACAAGGTGGCCAGCGGGTTATGGCCGTTATAGTTACGCGGATGTTTGACCAGGAAGGCGTACCATAAGAGTTCATGCATGACACCTTCCCAGAACTTGAGTTTGTGCAGGGGCGGCAGCAATAACTGGCGTGCGTATTTATTGCCCGCATAAGCCCAGTAACAACGGAACAGAAAGCCGACGATCAGGATGTAGGCCGCCGCAAAATGCACAAAGCGGATGTATCCCATCAAAAAATGTTCACTGGCTTCGCCGCCGACTGAAGGCAGGGGAGAGGCAATCAGAATGCCGGTCACACTCAGCACGACAATGGTTAACGCATTAATCCAGTGCCATACGCGTAGCGGCCATTCATAGACAAAAATGCGATTTTCGGAAATAGAGATCGGGGTGGTCATAGATGCCTCCTGTTATCGAACCTTGACGTTGGTGAGTTCTGTACCGTCTTCACTCATCACATGGGTTGAACAGGCAAGACACGGGTCGAAGCTGTGCAGGGTACGCAAAATTTCCACCGGTTCATCCGCACGTTCCACTTTGGTATTGAGCAACGCGGCTTCAAATGCGCCGATATTGCCTTTTTCATCCCGTGGAGAGCCGTTCCAGGTCGTGGGCACGACACACTGATAGTTTTCAAGCTTGGTATCTTTGATTTTCAGCCAGTGACCGAGTGCACCGCGCGGTGCTTCGGTAAACCCCACGCCTTTGACTTCGTCCGGCCAGGTGGACGGATCCCACTTTGTGACATTGGCGGTGGCCAGGTCGCCGGATTTGAGGTTGTCCATCATCTTATCCATGAAATAACGCATCTTGCCTGCCGCCCATTGCGCTTCAAGACCGCGTGCCGCGGTTCTGCCCAGCGTTGAGAACAAGGCTTCTACAGGCACATCCAGGGTTTTCAGGACAAATTCAATTTGTTCGGTAATTTCCTTGTTGCCTTGTGCATAGCCGATCACATAGCGCGCCAGCGGGCCGACTTCCATGGCATGACCTTTCCAGCGCGGCGCTTTGATCCATGAGTATTTGAACGATTCGTCCAGTTGTTCGATATTGGTTTTGGTGCCTTTGGCCTTGTGACCAATGCTGAAGAACGGATCGGTGATGCCATCCCACGGGTGCAATCCCACCGAGGCATCCGGGTAGCGATACCAGGAATGCGGGATAAATTCCTGAATTTCGTCAGGATCACGCAAATCCACCTCATGCACTTTACTCAGGTCGCCATTGATAATGGCGCCGCGCGGCATCATCAGGTTAGAGGCCGAGTAATCATTGGCTTTGTCCGGAATATCCCCGTAGGACAGCAGACTGGTCGAGGATAAACCGCCGCCGTACAACCAGCCTTTGTAGAACTGGGCAATGGCCAGCAAGTCAGGTATATAAACCTGGTCGATAAAGGTCTGGGTCTGGTCAATAATGGACGACACCAGATTCAGGCGTTCCATATTGATCGCGCCTGTCGCACCGACGCCGTCGATATTGATTGCACAAGGTACACCGCCTACCAGCCAGTTGGGATGCGGGTCTTTGCCGCCGAAGATGGTGCGGATTTTCATGATGTCTTTTTGAAAATCCAGCGCTTCCAGATAATGCGTGACTGCCATTAAATCGGCTTCTGGTGGTAACAGGTACGCCGGATTTGACCAGTAGCCATTTTTAAACGGGCCTAACTGACCGGATTCGACAAATTTTTTCAACCGGTTTTGCGTGTCACGAAAATAACCGGGCGATGATTTGGGGTGATGCGGGGAGATTTTCTGTTGTAATTCAGATGTGGCTTTGGGGTCGGCCTTTAAGGCATTGACCGGATTAACCCAGTCTAAGGCATGCAGATGATAAAAGTGCACCAGGTGATCCTGCGCCTGCAAAGCCAGCTGCATGATATTGCGGATGGAATTGGCATTTTCGGGAATATCAATGTTCAAGGCATCTTCTACAGCGCGAATGGAGGTCAGCGCATGGGTGCCGGTACACACGCCACAGATACGCTGCACAAAAGCCCAGGCATCACGCGGGTCACGGCCTTTCAATATCACTTCCAGCCCGCGCCACATGGTGCCGCTGGATACCGCATTGCGAATCATATTGTTGTCATCAACGTTGACTTCACAACGCATGTGACCTTCGATACGGGTGACCGGATCAACAACGACCCGACGACCCTCGTCATTCAATCTGAACCCATTGGGGGTGTTGGTAACTGTCATTGTTCCTGCTCTCCTTGTTGTTTAGCCCGTTTTAACGCGGTGATACCGGCATGCGCGGCGACGCCAGCAGTGACCAGACCGGCCGCAGTGCCCCCGATTTCATCGGCGGTGCTTTCGATACCGAACTGGTTAATGTCGGTGAGGCGATCATAAAAACTGCCTTTGTCCCAGAAGCCGTCTTCAGAACAGCCAATACACCCGTGACCCGATTGAATCGGGAAAGACAGGCCGCCGTTCCAGCGTACCGTGGAACAGGCGTTATACGTGGTCGGCCCTTTACAGCCCATTTTGTAAAGACACTGTCCCTGACGCGCCGCTTCATCATCCCATTCCTCAACAAACTGACCGGCATCGAAGTGGGGACGACGGTAGCATTTGTCGTGAATACGCTGGCTGTAAAACATCTGCGGACGCCCTTGTCTGTCCAGCGTGGGCAGTTTTTCAAAGGTCAGCATATAGGTAATCACGGCCGTCATGACTTCCGCAATCGGAGGGCAGCCGGGGACTTTGATAATCGGCTTTTTGGCCAGGCCGGGGACTTTGTGTACCGGTGTGGCGCGGGTAGGATTCGGCTTGGCGGCCTGCACGCATCCCCAGGACGCACACGAACCCCAGGAGATAATCGCTTTACTGTGTTCAGCAGCGAATTTCAGTTGCTCGACAAACGGTTTGCCGCCGATGATGCAATACATGCCGTCTTCTGCCAACGGCGGATTGCCTTCCACTGCAAGGATGTAATTGCCTTTATATTTGTCGACGATTTCTTCAATAATGGCTTCGGCATTATGACCGGCGGCCGCCATAATCGTGTCGTCATAATCCAGCGACAGCATGGATAAAATGACATCTTTGGCCAGCGGATGGCCGGACCGAATAAACGATTCAGAACAGCAGGTGCATTCAAGACCATGTAACCAGAGCACCGGGATGCGAGGCTTGGTTTCCATCGCATGGGCTATTTTGGGAACAAAGGCCGGTGACAGGCCCAGAGAGGCCGCCGTCAGACTGCAAAACTTGAGAAAACTACGGCGAGTGATACCCTGTCGGCGCATCACCTCATAAAATGTTTCACCCATCATCACTCCGTTGTGTTGTTGTTATGCCCCGCAGCATTGCCGGGTGTCACTGGAACAGCAAATGGTATTCCAGTTCTTCAATGGAGAATAAAAACAGGCAAGTATTTGTTTTTAAAGGGGTAGGGCGAAATTAAAATTTTCAGGAAGTGTATGAAGCAATACAAATACTACATAATTAGTGTGGGAATAGGTATAACCTTACATAATTAGTGGAATATGGTTAGTCAGTCAGGTTCCAGCCAAAAATCAGGCAGGACAAGGCGACAATGGCGATGAAAAATGTCATCGGCAGGCCGGCACGGATAAAATCACTAAAGCGATAACCGCCAGGGCCGTAAACCATTAGATTGGTTTGGTAGCCCAGTGGCGTGGCGAAGCTGGCTGAGGCCGCGATCATTACGGCAAATACAAACGGTTCATGATCCAGCCCGGCTTTTTCGGTTATATTCAAGACAATGGGCAGCATTAATACGGCGGCGGCATTGTTGGTGATGATCTCGGTGAGCACCGCAACCGTGATGTAGCATAAGATCAGCAGCAGCCAGGGAATGTTCTGGCTGAGATGTACCAGGTTGTCTGCCAGAAATTCTGCGACACCTGTTTTTTGCAGGGCATTGCCCAACGCGAAAGATGCGCCAATGGTGATGATAACGGTAAGATCCAGACTTCTTTGTGCCCGGTTGGCTGTGCAGCAACCGGCAAGAATCATCAGGCCTGCTCCTAACAGGGCAGCATTCATCATGTTGACCAGATTGAACCCGGCGCAGGTCACGACTAGCAGCAGAATGCACCAGGCAAGGTAGGCTTTTTCATGACGTGGCTGCTCGGTGCCCAGATCATTTACCAGCAGAAAGTCCTTGTTATAGCGTTGACGACTGACAAATGCCGGTCGTGCTTCCAGCAACAGGTTATCACCGGCCTGCAGTTTAATGATACCCAGATTGCCTTTGACCCGCTCACCGTTGCGTGCTACCGCCAGCACCACGGCACCGTAGCGGTCCCGAAACCGTGCATCGCGAATGGCACTGCCAATGGCATCACAATGCGGCGAGACAACAGCTTCCACCAGTCGCCTGCCAGAACGGTCGGTATTCAAGGTATCGGAATGGCCGTTTTCGGCGGAAGGTACAATGCCGTTGATGCGTAATAAATCGGAAATCGCTTCAGTATCACCGGCAAAAATCAGGCGGTCGCCGCCTTTTAATTGTTCTTCCGGTGCCACCGCTGTCAGGATGGTGCCGTCGCGTTCGATTTCTACCAGATAAACGCGTTTTAGGTGACGCAGGCCAGCATCAATAATGGTTTTGCCCACCAGCGGCCCTTTTTCGGCCACCGAGACTTCCAGGGTAAATTCACGCAAATTGCCAAAGGCCTGCATGTCGCTGCGATCAGGCAACAAGCGGGGGAAAAACAGCCACATGAACAACACACCGCACAAGGTCACCGGGATGCCAATCGCCGTAATTGAAAACAGATTAAACCCGGCTTCCCCGGTGATGGCCTGATATTGACCACTGACCACCAGGTTGGTGCTGGTGCCGATGAGTGTCAAGGTGCCGCCCAGAATAGCGCTGTAGCTGAGGGGGATCATCAATTTGGATGGTGGGATGCTGATTTTTCTGGACCACGCTAATATGGCGGGAATCATCGTGGCGACTACCGGCGTGTTGTTCATAAAGCCACTCATCAACACCACGGGGAAGAAAATTCGCCCCATCGCAGCACGAATGGATTTGGGATGTCCAAGCACGTTGTTGACCAGCAGATCAACACCGCCGGACGCGTGAATCCCCGTGGCAATCACAAACATGGCGGCGACGGTAACCAGCCCCGGATTACTGAAGCCGGTTAACGCTTCCGCCGTGGTTAAAATGCCAGTCGCACTGAGAATAGTCAGGGCAGCCATCATGACAAAATGCGGCCCAATGCGGGTGCAAATCAAGATGGCGAGCGCACAAAGCGTTAATGATAAAGAAAACCAGCCTTGCCATTCCATTGTTAATTACCTTTCTGTCTTAACTGCGGTGTGGACACAAATTGCAAATTGAATCTTATTTTTCGACTTTGGATTGATGCTTGGTTCTGATGAACTCAAGATGGGGAACGTGAAGCAAATCAGCCATTTTGCGGACTAAAAATTCCTCATGGGCATCCAGCTCGCCATCGGCATAGGCAATTTGCCACATAGTTTTAATTAGCTGACTTTTTTGTTCCAGACTGAATTCTTTATTGATTAACGAGGTAAACTGAAAATAGTCGGTCATTTGTGATCGCTCGGCAGAAGCCAGTTCGATCAAATCAGTTGCCTGATCAGCGGAAATCGAGAATAAGCGTTGTAATTGCTTGAACAACACCTCTTGTTCTTGTGGATGCTCCTCATTGTCCATGTGGATCATTTCTATGAACAATGCCGCGCAGGCGATATGCAAGCGTTGTTCTGTGGGTTCCAAAGAATCTGACAGTGCAATATGATGTTCAAAAAATAGTTTCAGTTTATTTAGCATGGTATGTAAATTTTGTTTATCGCTATCCATTATATGGAAATATCTAAGTTCACATCTATATAAATAGCACAATGTAGTGGGCGTAAGTTGGCGGTGCTGACGCAGCATAGCCGTAGAAAATAAAGAAACGCAGTGAGCAGATTCCGAGAATCGTCGTATTAAAGTCATGTATGAGGATTTGAGTACGATGTTAACTTTAGCTATTACAGAAAAGAGCTTTTTATGTCGTCTTCGTAAAATTCATGACATCTTGTCTAAAAAACGCTTTGCAAAGGATGTCGTGTTTAGCACTGTGCGCATTAGCGTGAAAGTTAGTAAGTTAAGATTGATTTTAGATGGCTTTAATCAGATGTTGGGCATTAAAAAACGGGTCAAGGAAAAGAGACCAGGGTTTTAATAAAAAAGAAAATTAATGTTGATTTTTAAGACAGTATCTGATTTTTTTTGTCGTATGCTTTGTTGTGCTTTTAATAAGTTATTGTGATTTCAGGAAAAGTAATTTTAAAATGGTGGCGGTGAAGTTTGGGGATTTCGACCCTGCCCATCGCCACCAGAGGCTTAACCTGACTACCACTGCAATGCCCGCAATCTTGAAAATTTTTTCCTTTGATGCTCTTGCATACGGGTGATAACATTCACCAATGCTTCCAAAGCATCCAGAATATATGGGCCTTTATTTAACATAACGCATTCCGCGCGTACGGCCATGGCGGCATCAGTAAATTCAGGCCGGGAGCGAGTGCCTTTTTTGGCGATCGATTCCAGAACTTGGGTTGCCCAAATGACCGGGACATGAGCCGCTTCACAAAGCCATAAAAGTTCTTCCTGAATTTCCGCTAACCTGGCGCTGCCTAATTCTACTGATAAATCGCCGCGGGCAATCATAATGCCTAAATGATGTCTGCCGATGGTTCCCAGTATGATATCGGGAAGGTTTTTTACCGCAGTATTGGTTTCAATCTTGGCAATGATCGGCAGGTAAGAGGCATTGCGTTTTTCGAGCTCATGCATTAAAGCTTCCATGTCAGAAAGAGATTCGACAAAGGAAAAACCGATCAAATCTGCATGAATACCGGCGAAGTCAAGATCAGTTAAATCTTTGTTGCTTAAGGGAGGCAATTGCAATTGAGTTTCCGGAAAATTGATTCCTTTATCGCTTTGAATACGAACACCGCTGGGTTTTGCCTGAGTAATGCGCAGCAGCGCGCCTTGATCAGTAATGTCTTCGACCATCGCGCCCAGTTTACCGTCATCGATCCACACCGGATCGCCGGTTTGAAGTTTATTAATTGCCGAAGACAAGGTGCAGCCAATTTGCGCTGATTTGGTTATTTCACCGTTGTTATTATATTCGGCGGGTAAACCAGGAATGTCTTCTTCGGTCAGCAATAGCGTTTGGTTTTTAAAAACCCTTATTTCAAGTGGAAGGCCCGTGAAATTACCCAGCATAAACGTTTCTCCTTGCGTTGGATCAGCTTGTTCAGTTTCCAATAACACTAATGGGCTACCCGCTTTCAGATAGGCGCTTTTCTGACAACTGACTAACCATTCTGTCTTGGAAAGCGTTTTTTCAATCTGTAAATAGCGTTGTTTATTACGCTGGTCCGTGAAGCCGATGACTTTTCCAGGCGCAAGTTTATTATGAAGCTGTTCAGGAATCGGCGCTCTAAAATAATTATCAAAGATTCCCTCGTTATTGGCGCCGGTGGTTAAAATTAATCGTCCGGGGGCAGTGATCTTGCCATTGCGGTCTTTTTTTACTCTGATATGGTGAATTGCCGGACCTGAAGTCACTGTTCCTGTTCGTATTTTATGTCCCGCCAGATCCATCAGAATTCTGCAAGGGTGGCCAGTTTCTGTTTCAGCACGCCGAATATTGCCAATCATGCCTTGCCAGATTCCCGGGTCATCATGCGCACAATTTATCCGGGCACAGGTCATGCCCTTTTTTAGTAATGACTGGATGAGCTCATAATTCCAGGCGGCTTCCGTAGCCAGAGTAATCATGACGTGCGCTTTACTCTGTTTGTGATAAGGGCCAAAAAGTTCAAGGGTATGTTGTTCCAATAACTGTTGGCCACGGGTAAAACCAAATTCGCTGGGGTTCTTGTCGCCAGGTTGATAGGCTTTATCCGTCGCTCGTTGCAGAATATCAATGAGTGCGTCTAAAGTTGATAGGACTGATGATTCTGCTCTTCCAAGTGATGATAAACCGGCCTGGGCCAGGCGATCCTGTAGATGGCGTAAATCAAATTTCCGCAATGCCAGATAATGCGCCAGGTTTATAGCGCTTTTGGTAGCGATGCCTGAACGGTAATGTTCAGAGTATTTTTTCAGACGTTTGCTGGCATTTTCGGCTATTTTTTGACGTAAATCCAAAACATCTTTGAGCAATTGTTCAAGAATGTCGCGATAGGGGTCTTTGGTGATTACGGGTGTTGTCACGATTTTTTTAAAAATATTTTAAAGGAAAAATTGATTACAGTTCAGGCACGGAAATTCATGTTTCAGTTACTTTATGCCTGTCGCAGAATTTTGTTAACGCTGTTTAATTTTTAGCCATATTGACCTGTGTTTTTAGAGAGTATCGACAACGATTCTAATCGAAACCCCGGACACCTATGAGCGAAGGGTATATTTTCAATGACAGCGTTTACCGGTGCCATAAAATACGGCTGTTTTCAAGTGGCACCGAAACGCCGGGGTGATTCGGAATTACGCGAACCGTATAGTCATCTGGCGAGCGGTTATTGGGAACTTCAGCCGAATAAACAAAACCATTGCTGGTTCCACAAAGTTCATGATTTCTCCTCATTGGAAAACATACAGGCCCGCTATCAGTAGAAGCCTCTGCGAATAGTTCAACGCGGATTTGCTCGGGAGCCAAATCACCAAGATAAACCGGGATACTGAAACTATGGTGCTCATCGGTGCTGGTAATCGCAGGATCCCCGAAATGTATCGAGTTCCAGAAGGCATCAATAGAATGCCGCCAGCTGTTCAGTTCGCTGTCTGCTGGATTATCCTCGCTGGCTCGTGCACAATAATTTTCTGCCAGGGGAAGATAATATTTCTCAACATATTCACGCACCATGCGGTTGGTTGAGAAATAGGGGGTCAATCGAGCCATACTTTCACGCATTCGTGAGACCCAGCCGAGAGGAATGCCATTTTCATCGCGGGTATAGAATTCAGGAATAACGTGATTTTCCAGGATATCATAAAGCTGATTTGCTTCTTTAGCATTCCATGAGGGATCATTATCGTGCTCCTTACCGTCCCCTAAAGCCCAGCCAACATTCGGTGTGTAGGCTTCCGCCCACCAGCCGTCAAGTTCTGAGAGATTGAGGCCGCCGTTCACCAGCACTTTCATGCCGCTGGTGCCGCTCGCTTCCCAAGGTCTTTCCGGATTGTTGAGCCAGACATCGACTCCCACCACCAGCTTTTCTGCGACTAAAATATCGTAATCTGTTATGAAAACTGAGTGATTGCGAACTTCGGGACGCTGCATAAATTGCCACCATGCCTTGATCATGTCTTGCCCCGCTTGATCAGCGGGGTGAGCTTTGCCGGCGATAACCAATTGCATGGGCCGATCCGGGTTGGTAAGAATCCTAATTAATCGCTCAGGATCGTTCAGCAGCAAATTTGGGCGCTTGTAGGTAGCGAAACGCCGGGCAAATCCCAAGGTAAGTACATTAGGGTCAAAGGGTGGGCAGACTTGCCTGTCCACGTTGTTTGCTTCAGGAGCGGAGCGAGTGATTTGCCTGGCGCAATAGCACCGAACGTAATCCACCAGAGATTGGCGGTTCTTCATGCGCAACTCCCACAAAGTTTGGTCAGACACTTGTCGAAATTTATCTTCCAAAGTCTCCAGATTGTCCAGCCAGCGCTGTTTGCCGCAGATTTCAGTCCATAGCGTATCGGAATCAGCAGAATCCCAGGTGGGTACATGTACGCCATTGGTAACATGACCGACCGGGATCTCGAAAACGGGCCAACCGGGAAATAGAGGCGCGAAAATTTTTTGGCTCACCTCACCATGCAACCGGCTCACGCCGTTGACAGCGTTGCTGCCTCTGACTGCCAGATAGGCCATGTTAAATGCCTCCTGATGGTATTGCGGGTTGGTTCGTCCCAGGGCCAACAACTCATCAATAGTCAAGGATAAGCCATTAGCATAGCCCGTCATATAACGCTGTATTAGTTCCGGTTCAAAACGGTCAAATCCCGCTGCAACCGGGGTGTGAGTCGTGAACAGATTACCGGCGCGGGTTATTGCTAATGCAGTTTTGAAGTCGGTGTTTTTCCGCAGCATATAATCCCGCGCCCTGTCCAGAACCGCGAATGCCGCATGACCCTCGTTAAGATGACAAACTTCCGGAGGGTTGCCTATTGCATTGAGAGCCCGCCAGCCGCCGATACCCAACAGGATTTCCTGTTGCAAACGTTGCTCCGAGCCGCCGCCATAGAGCTCTGTGGTAATACAACGGTCCACCGGTAAATTTGCCGGATCATTGGTATCCAACAGGTACAAGGTAATCAGACCAATCCGCGCCTGCCACAATCGTACATGCAAACTATGCCCGGGAAGATTTAGTTGCAAACGCACCCGGCTGCCGTTTGAGTCTCTCACCGGCGTCACAGGAAGTTCGCTGATATTGTTGGAGGGATAAAGCGCAATCTGACTGCCTTCGCCATTCAAGGATTGGCGAAAATAGCCATTCTGGTAAAGGATGCCAACGCCAATCAAAGGAACGCCCAGGTCATGAGCAGCTTTCAAGTGGTCTCCGGCCAACAGACCCAACCCGCCCGAATAAATAGGCAATGATTCACTGAGACCAAACTCCATGCTAAAGTAGGCAATTTTTTTGAGGGATGATTTGGCAATGTTTTGCTGGAACCAGCGGGCTTGTACCATTGCTTTTTTTTCTCGCTGCAACAGGTCATCAATAGTTTTGC
>SPJL01023901.1_pt1 | contig 24090 bp, 27 predicted proteins | sample 3741751 | NCBI WGS metagenome assembly SPJL01 (sample SAMN10925998, study PRJNA522277) | cold seep metagenome | isolation source: Elba SIP-enriched marine methane seep metagenome, extraction at timepoint T3 | place: Italy: coast of Elba, Mediterranean Sea | reverse complement strand
TACTTTAAAATAAATTCTCCATCGTCTAGGTTCACATTATCCATTTCAATAAATTCTGTTTCGTCAAACCAGGGTTCTTCTTCAGGTAATGGAAATGGTTCCGCATACCCGTTTGCATAAAGGTAACATTCGTTTTCCATTACTTCGAGCATCTCTTTGTGTATATCTTCAATATCACGGCCAGTGCACCATGTACAACAATTTTCAAACGAAATGTATTCATCGACCATACCATCATGTTCTTTACATGTTTTGAACATATGTAATACAAGCTTAAGAATTCCGTGTTTCCAATTACCTGCTTCAAAATGAATCATGTCGTAATGCGCACAGAATGAATAAAATCCCTTCAGCCCATCAATTGAGCTTCGATATAATGCATCAATTAATGTCGCATAAGAACTCGGTGCATAATCACTGTAGTCCTCATCCCAACTACTACGTAAAACATTAATACTTGATTGATAAAAATACATGTACAAAGAACTCTCATCCCCATAATCAATTTCAAATGGAACTTTTCCGTGATGCAGGCAAAAAATTTGTGCATTGCCCTTTCTTTTCCCCCACCAATCAAAACATCGAACTGAAGAATAATCATCCACAAAGGCACAATAATTAGAGATTTTATAAATCTTTTCAAACCACGAGTGCAATTGTTTGGATGTAAAAATTGTGCTAAATCTTTTACACACTAAACGAATCTCCTTAATTGACTCTGGAAATTTCCATTCAATTAAATAGTATATTATACGCGGCATTACTGTAACCCTGTCAAACACGTAGAGTTTTTCATTAAACGTATTTTCAGTTGACATTGAAGGAGATTTGATTAAAAACAGATTGTATATTTATTCGACCCTTGCAACGCACATGGAAGTTAACGACATCATTAGCGCACTGCCCGTCGTCGAGAGCCTGGCGGCGGCCATCTTGGCACTGCCCGACCCGCACTCGTGGCGCACGTGGCGTGAAGCGTGCTTGGCGTTTCGTGCACTCGGGTTATTCTCGTTGCGCGACGACGTACAACGTAGAGCGATGCGTGCATTGTGCCGCGCATACCATTTACCAAACGGAAACCGTCACGCGGAATCGCCCGATGGGTTAACGTGCATGACAGTACTTGATTCATATACAAGTGTCCAAACTCGGCACCGCAATGGAGAATTGCATTCGTTTGACAGTCAGTACGCAAAGTGTGATCGTGAATTTGGAAAATGCAAAACATACTGGTACAAACGCGGTGTACTGCATCGAGACAATGATTTACCAGCCTGCGAAGAATACGAGTGGGGACTAAAAGGGGTTGTAAAGTGTAAAAAGTGGTATTACAACGGGGAATTGTACCGCGAATGGACCGAATAGGCAACGCGACGACCACCATGATACTCGCGTACCAGATGCGGATACTCGCGCAGCATGTAGCCATTGACGTGCACGTCGTCCAAGACAAACACGTCGGCCAACACACGTCCGTACTTGTCGAGTGCCACGTTACGCAGCTCCACTCGATCCGCCGAGCGCAGAATAAACTCGAGCGCCTGACGAGCCTCGTGTGCTGCGCGTTTCTCCTCCTGGTTGCGCGTACGAATCTCGGGCGTATCAATACCGCGCAACCGGACGCTCCAGCGGAACACTTGTCCGAGCCCTATATCGGCGGCGCACCAAAACGTGTCTCCGTCGTACACTCGAAGCACCTTTACGAAACGTAGCGGCGGCACAAATTTAGGCGTGTTTGCATACGTAGCCGTGTCCATTATTTTATTTGTAAAGCATACACTATAAATCATGCTCAGTGTATCGCCAAAGGGCCGCATCAATTACTCTTCGCCGAGCGGCAAACGCGTACGCCGCGAATCCTTGTCGCCCGCGCAGCAGAGCAAAGCCGCCATGAGCTACGTGAAAATGTCGCGCGTACTCAACCTGCAAGTCATGGTGAAAATCACACGCGATTTCACGCTACTGCAACTCTTTAACGAACTGTGCCCGTCGGCCAAGCACTTTAAGCGCCTCGTGTGCGACAATCCGGATTACTGGTCTCAGTGGATCGCCGCACAGTCGCAGCGACGCATGTGCGCGCTCGTGCTTCAGTACATTGATTCAACGTTCGCCAAGCTCGTGCGCGAGAAAGTACAGGGGCGCACCATGAGACTCTTTATCGACCGTCATGTCGATTGGCGCCGCGTGAACCGCCTCATTGACGTGCTCGAGAAATTGTCGCCGCGCTCCGAAGCTCACGGCAAACTGCGCAACGCAATTCGCGCCACGGTATCGTTTTACCGCGTCAAACCGAGCTCGGCGCTGGGACAACGTGCCGAGCAGTACAAGTTATACACGCCACGTAACGAGGACCGCGACGACGACCCAATGAACGCCGGTGCCAATGAACACTATTTCCGCTACACGCTCTTCATGTACGACGGACGCATGCTGGACACTCGGCAACTGATCAATAAAGAACTACTTTAATAAATCCTCAATATCCTTCACGGCCCGTTCCAACTTCTTCTCACGGTCTTTGCGCTTATAGAGCTGAGCGCAGTCGCGCGCCATGCACAACACTTCGCCCTGGTGGCCCTGGCAACGTTGGCACGACGCGTACACTTCGTCAAACTCGGCACGTGCGTCACGTTCGCGCTGCTCGGCCGCTTCACGTTCGTCGCGCACACACTCGGCTTTGCGTTTGCGGCACTCGTTGCACACGCTACGCGCCTGCACCGCCGAGCACACTATGCAGCGCCGCTGCACCGTCATGAAACTCATGATCCCGCCGCGTTTCGTCGAACCGCGCTGTACTTTGCGCCGCGTGTGCTCGCCGCAGAATATATCGCTAATGGCCGCGTCGCCTACAATGGGCGCCAAGATACGCTCAATGGGTTTGCGCAGCTGTTTCTCCAGATAGTACTGCACGTTGGGCGTCATGTTGTTCTCGAGCATGTAGAGCGGATCCTCGGCCATTTCGCTCGAACGTTTTTGGTCGCCCTTGTTCGTCATGATGTACACGACGCGATCGCCAATTCGAGGCGCCGATCCGGCGTCGCGACGGCGCATCAACGTGACGAGCTCGGCGTGCGGTTGTTTTTGCAGATACTGATCGGGTTCTTGGCTCAAGGAGCGCGTAATAATGAGCTGGTCAAAGGGTACACGGTGCGTGTACAGGTCGCGCACCACGTCCTTGATGCATTGTACGCCGCGCTCAATGTCGCGTTGCGCAAAGATAAATTCGCACGCGCGCTGGATAGTCGAGGATACGAGCGGACACGTGTCACGGCGCACCGTCTCTACACCCGCGTAATCCATGTCGCCGTTGCCCATCTCCGGCACACCCTCGTCGGGCACGCTCTTGTACACGTAGCCCACGTAGCGTTTCTTATTGACCGACACGAAGCCGCCATAGACCTTCTCGGCTTCCAGTTCCATGGGCCGTTTCGTGCCGAACAGCTCCTGTGTAATGCGTTTGCCGAGCTCGTCCATGAACAACCAGGCGTCGCGTACGGTGCGCAACGAGTCGCGCTGAATAAACACCGAGTCCGTGTCGCCGTACACAATGTGCACGTCATCGTAGCGCGCCTTGATGTAATCCGCCGTAGCCTGCAAATCTTGCCGCCCGTACGCCGTCGTCGCTTCGCTGCACTCAAAGAGCGGCAACGAGCCGCCGCTGTTGGTCGCAATTCCCGTAAAGCCGTACACGCTGTTTGCGCTAATCTTCAGGGCCAATTGCCGCGCGTTCATTACCTGTGCACGAAACGGGTCCTTTTCACGCTTCATTTCGCGCTTGGCCGCCGCGCGCCGATCCAACAGGAGTTTCAGTAGGCGCGGCAGTACGCCCTTTGGTTCGCGCGCAAAACAGTGGCCCACGGGGGACCGCTCGTACTCGTCCTTGGCGTACTCGTGCACCTTCTCGGGCGGAATGAGCGTGTCGTACGACAAGTTGTGCGCGCACTGTTCGCTGGGGTACAGAGATTTGAAATCGAGCACCATCACGGGCTGATCGGGCCGATAGTAGCCCGTCTTGGGCTCGAGCACGGTGGCGCCGTCGAATTTGCCTTCGGGCGCGTAGCCCGTCGTATTGCGCTTGAGCGGCAACAGTAAATTGTCTTCGCGGCACTGTCGAGCCAATTGCGACACGACCTTGATTTGTTGACCGCGCTCAAGTAGTGTAATGAAATCGACGCCCGTCACGCGTGCCATTTCCACCAGGCGCGGCATGCACAGCAGCTTGGTGCTGAGCTCGTGCAACAGCTCGGAATCCTTCATGCAGTAGCGTGCCAACCGAGCGCGCTCCTCGTCCGTGCCCTCGAACAGCTTGGGGATCATGCTGTGATGCACGTCATCCTTGGTATCCTGTAAAAAGTGCTGCGACACGGCGTTCAGAGTGTACGTGCGCAACATCTTGTACTCGCGACGAATCCACTCCAACAGATCGAAATGGACGCGTCCGTGCATGTTCACCGTAAAAGATTCGCGTTTGCCGTGCGCCGAGCTCTCAAACACACTTTTTTCCAGTGTGGCGCGGCGCGTCAAGTTACGACTGAGCGCACGTTGCATGGCCCACGTCTTGAGGTGCTCGGCCCGTTGCATAATGAACGGGAAATCAAATCCGCCGCTATTGTAGCCGCCCACAATGTCGGCGTCAAACTGCTCGACGAGACGCCCGAACCGTTCGAGCAGCGCGCGTTCCGACGAGCACTCAATCATACGCACCTCGGCGCTAAAGGCGGCACACGAGCGCAAATGCAACAGGGTGCGCTCGTGCACCTCGGCGCCCACGACGGCGACGCACGAGATCATGACCACCTGTGCGTGCTCGTAGTGCGGAAACATGCCGCGCTCGTCAACGCACTCAATGTCGAACCATAGGGTGCGCAACGGGGCCACCTCGTCGGTCAATGAAGGTTCGAGCGATTGCGGCGAGCCCGTGTCGCCCGACAACGCTCGTAGCGCACGCCCATGCGACTCGGTCAACGCGATGTTGCGCGTGCACGGTGTATCCGGTACATCACTCGGTTGCCAGCATGAGGGACGTACACGAATCCATCCGCACGGAACGATTTTCATGTCAATCATGAAGCGCAGCGGCAACGAGATGCCCGTTTGTTCGTAGAGCAGCGACTCGGCGGGCTGCAGAGCTTTGCGCGCGCCGTACAGCTGCATCATATTGAGGAACTCGAGCCGGTGCGCCAAGAACGGCTCGGCGAAACGCGTGTACAGGCTGCGCTTAAGGCGCGTCTTGGTCACGCTCATATCGTGAAACTTCTTTTCCAGCTTATTGAGCGTCCTGCGGATACTCTCTGCGCCCGTGCTCAACGGCGGGCAGAACCAAAAGTAGGGCCGAAACGAATCGACGCGTACACTGATCGAGGTGCCGTCGAGCATACGTCCGTACATGATCATGGTGGCGGGCGTACGGTACTTTGCGTCGTCGTCATCGTCGGGGCGCACCTCCTCAATGCCGAGTAGCATGAAATCGAGCGGGTTCATTGAAGTTACAAAAGGGGCGCTCGTAAATTTTGCAGACACTCGAGGCGCGCGCCCCTCAATGAGCACCGAAATTATTGAAACGATGGAATTTGAAATTACGAAGCCTGTGAAGAAGCCTAAGGCTGTAAAGCCTAAAGTTGGTGAAAAGAAGAAACGCGAAGAGACGCCCGACGAAATCTTTAGCGTGTTGCGCAAAAATTGCGTGCACGTGTGGGCCAAGCAGCACGACATGAACGTCAAGAGCGACCTCGTGCCGCAACTCGACTCGTTCATTATGAACGAACTCGATTGGAACGAAGTGGAGAACATTCGTGCGCCCGACGACATTGACGATTTCGGCTTTACGACAACGAGCGTGGTGACTTATGCGAAAAAATTCGGAATAGTCGATTTGGACGCCGAGGAGCCGGTACGCACGACGCGCGTGTGCAACAACATGAGCTTCGTGTTGCGCTGGGCGTTTGAGGCGCTCGTGCCCGTGTTTCAGAGCTTGAAACGCAAAACGCTGAGCGTCGATCTCGTTATTCCGCACGTTTCGAGCGCGTTTGCCGTTGCGTGCGGCATGACGAAACCGCCACGTGGCTCGCCGAAAACGGAAGTTATCAAACAGGCGCATAAGGCTGCTGCTGCGAAGCCCAAGCCTAAGAAGCCCAAGGCGGAGCCCAAGGCTGTGCCAAAGGCGGAGCCTGAAGTCTCGATGGAAGCTCAATACGAAGCTCAATGCAAAGCTCAAAGCGAAGCTCAAAGCGAAGCTCAAAGCGAAGCTCAAAGCGAAGCTCAAAGCGAAGAAACGGAGGATCCGTGTGCCATTGTGCAACCAGTGGCCAAGAAACCGCGTACAATGACCACGTCCAAGCCTAAAACGGCGGCGGCGAAGCCTAGCGTGGCAAAGGCAAAGCCCAAGTACACAGAGATGCAGGAAACTGCAATCAAAATGGCCAATACGTTAATGTCGCCCAAGAAGACTAAGGCAACGCCTAAAGCGAAGCCCAAGGCAACGCCTAAAGCTAAAGCTAGTGCCAAGGGCAAAAACCCGTACACGACCAAGAAAAAAGCGCCGGGTGTGAAAAGCGAAATGGTGGTGGCTAGCGAATAAAAATTTTTTAATTACAAATCGGCCGTTTCCGAAGCCGTTACCGATTCGCTCTGTGACGCTTTGATTGGTTTGAGCACTTCGACTTCAATGGGATCACGATCGTCGTAGATTTTGCGCACGTACTCTTCGGCGTCCGCTGGACTGTTCGTGCACGCGCCGAGAACATCGAGGATGTGCTCCTTGGTCACTGTCGGTTTGCGTGTCTGCTTCACGCGTTCCAGCGTGCCGTACTTGGTCGTAATGCGGCGTTTGTTGTTCAACTGCATCCATTGTTGAATGTCCTCTTCGTTTTGTTTGCGTTTTTTGCGCATTTGTCCGAGCAGTTTGCCCGACTCCTTAATTTCCGGATCGAGTGCAAAGTACGATTTTACACTATCCTTGATGTTGATACCTACGGCGGACGACGATGACGAAGCCATGTTTAAGTTTAATGTTTATCGGGGGTACTTTTTGCTCCTTAATCGAACCGCGCCACGTTTAAAAACTCCGCAAACAACTCCTGGATACGCCGCTGCTCGGCGTGCCTGTATTTCACAGCGTCCGCTTCGACCACGACGAAAATCGATTTGAAGCGGCACATGGGGCACGACACGGTGCGGCACACGTACGGACCGGGCACAGAGATGAAATCGCGTGCACTCGAAATGGGCGGCAAGCACGCGTCGTGCAGCACGTGCCCGCAATCGAGTTGCAACGCGCTGCGCGAGTTCACACGTACGCCGTCGAGGCACACGCCGCACGTCGTGTTACGATCAAACGTGGTGTGATCAAGCGGGAACCTGATTTTGCGCGCGTTAATCACTACGCGATGGCACTGTCGGCACGCGCGAAACACGTCGTCGGCGAGATGCTCGGCCAGTAAACTGGAGTCGCACAGTGTCACAATGTACAACACGTCCTTGTCGACAAACGCGCACAAATCGTCGTAGCGCTCAAAGAAGAATTGGAACGAAGGATACGTGCCCGGCGTGTGCGTCCCCAGCACGTTGTATTCGCGCGGACCGATGCGCCGTGCCAACAGGATATCATTGTTGCAATTATCGAGCTCCTCGTAGTGTAAATTAATTGACATGCGCACGCCGTACTTGGCGTTACGGCACACTTTTACGCACCGCGGCACAATGGAGTGAAACACGCTCGGCAAGTACAATCCGCTCTGTACCTGTACACTGCACGTCATGCGTTCGCGCGAGTCGCGCAACTCTTCGGCTGTACCTTCGGCTGTGCCTTCGGCAGCGCCCTGATCTACTGCGGCAAACATGACTTTACTCTTTTACGCGGGTATTTATTTTTCAATTCATTGTACACACTTATAATGTTTTTGTCGCTGATTTTATCGTGTTATGCGCTTGAAAAATCTTTAGTGTAAAATAAGCATCTTTATATTCCATAGTAAATGTAATGTTCTGATACTCTTGTAATTTATCGTAAAGGTATCTAATAAATTTGATTCCCTCACGATAATCAATTACAATTTCAGCAGTTGCGTTAGTGTCATTGCATATATCTGCAATTGCTAAAACTCCGGTTATATCATGAAATATCATTGGGGGGCGTCTTTGTATTATATATTTTCTATGCTCATAGACACAAACAAATCTAATGTCTGTAGAACGCGCATCGACACAATTGTGCTCCGTGTGCCTGGGCGGCGACGGCGTCGTGGACCGTGTCGTGCTGCAACGGCTGCACTTGTCAAAGTTCAGCGGCAAGAACGCCGCCGAGCTCGCCAAGTTACTGAAGCAGGCCATGCATTTCACACAGTCGTGCTACCGGTGCATCGAGCAGTGCACGCGCGAACGCTCCGCGGGCAAATGTGACCGCGCGCAATTTGAGCGCAACTTTTGCCGGATCCTGTTGGCGCTGCGCCAAAATTTGAACTCGATGCGTCTCGTGCAGCGTGTACGCGCGCGCAAAGGTTACAACGTGTCGGGCTGGGACTTTGACGAGGCCAAGAAGAGCTATGAACATGTGGCGCGCAAATACGCCGAGATGTGTCGCTCAGGTGGGAAAAAATAAACAATTAGGGGAAAAATATTATACTTTATTTTTTGGCCATGTTTTTATACTCAAATATCTTGAACCTAAAGTCTCGTATGATCTCTCGTATACCAATTCATAATCAACCTCCTTGAAGTCTGACAGGCAACTTTTTACAGCGGCAATAAATTGAGCGCTAGAACAATCACGAGGAAACTTTGTTTTCCATTTCACTATTATTTGAAGATCTAGACAAAGTTCCACATTATATTTTATGTCCTCTGCATTCATTGATGAGGGTGAAAAATAGAAATACAGATAATTGCAAACGACGACCCCTTTAATGGATCAAACACACGAGACGAAATTACACTGGTTAATTGCGCAGGAATGTGATTAAAAAATTTACTCTATAACGTCCGCGTCCCGTTCGCGATCAGCCACAAACGCACGTCCGTACACCATTTGACACGTGTACGACGTGCCCTTGTAATCGCGCGTCAAGAACTCTTTATCGCTGGAGATTGTAATGCCACACACTTCACAGGCCACGGTCCACACGTCGGTGGACGTCGTAATCTTTTTCTTGTCCTGATAGGCTGCGCCGCGATTCTGCTTCGAGAACTCCAACTTGAATTGTCTAATTATCTCGTCGAGTGGCACGAACTTGTCGCTGGGCACCTCATACAGTCGGTTCTGCAGGTACTGGTAAATGGCCGACGTCTTGGCCAAGTAATTCAAGCGATGTTTCGTAAAGTACTTGGGGAACTCAATTTTGCCCTTCTCGTAGCGCGACGCGGCCGCAATGTAGTAGCGATTGATCTTGAGGATAATGTTCGGCAGCTCGGCGTCGAGTTTCTTTTGCATCGTACCGTCGGGCTTAATCTGTTGATTGAAATAGAAAATGACCAATCGGCGCGAAATAGCCGCACTGTCGTCGTTCCAGCCCATGACTTCGTTGCCCGCCATAATGATGGGCGATCGAAAGGTCACCTCGCGTTGATGCGAGTTCTTCACGGGCACGGCGACGCGATCGGCCGCGGACATTTTCAGGAAATCCGTCACGTCCAAGTTCCAATCGCCGCGAACCTCAGGGATGGCGAGAATAAATTTGTCCAGCGTGCCCATGAGACCAAAGACGCGTTCGCCCGTCGTTTTCATTGTAGCCGTCAAGTCCCTGCCAAAGAATTTCGTCACGAGGTCGACCAGTGTCGATTTACCCGTCGCTCTGCGTCCGAGCAGGAACATCGCCGTTTGCCAATCGTCGTAAAATTTCGTGTCGTACAGCATGCGCCCGAGTTGCACGTACATCATGCAGCGCACCTCGTACGACCAGCGCTGATCGTGCATAATCTTGTCGAGCGTCGGCGTGGGAATGTCGTACGCGGTGCCGTCGCGCACGGGCCGCTTTTGGCCCTTAAAAAACGGCCCGGGGAACGGCAACTCGACGTCGCGTAGCCACGGATGCGGCACGAAATCGTAATCAAAGAAATTCACGGAATTCACGTCGTCGAACGGCAACATGTTGCACGTCACGTCCTGGTACAAGACAAAGCGCTCCTGCGGCACAATGTAGATACCGTTGCGGAACGATAGCATGAGCCGCGTAATTTTCAATTCGCGCAGCCCGCCGCGCTCCTCAAAGTAGCGAATAATGTCGGCGGCGTTGCCCTTTTTGCCCTCGAACATTTCGTATTCGGCGCGCCCGAGCATACGAATCGTGCCCATAACCCAGCTCTTGACGGGCTCCATGAGCTTGTACGAGTACGTGAACAAACTGTTAATGTAGCGCGGCTCGTACACGTCAGTTCCGACGCGGCGCAACTCGCGTTTTTTGCTGAGGTTGCGCAACAGGTCCTTCATGCGCAGCAGCTCGTTGATGCGCCCGTGATTATCCGGGTTGCTCAAATCGTACGCATCTTCGTACAGATCGACGGGGATGAGCGGGTTGTACGGCGTGGCGGTCATTGCGCTTTGCGCGATGCAATTGAACGAGTTCATCATGATGCACGGCATTTGCACGTATTGCGAGCGAAACATTACGTAAAGGCCCTCGACGTCCTTGTAGAACATGTTAACGTTGAGGCGATTCTCGTCGTCGTCGGGCGCCAAACGCGCCTTGGCCACCGAGCAACGCCACATGAGCTCGCGAAATCGCGAGTATATGCCGAACGCGGCGTTCATTAGTATCGTGTTGACGTTGGCAACTTCATCGGCGCCGAGCGAAGAATAAAGAGCGGCCCACGTGTAATTGCCGGGCAGAGAGTCGAACCATTCAATGAACGGCATGCGCGTACCGTCGCCCGGGCGCTCGCCATTGCGCATTTCGCTCGGGCGCTTCATTCTCAGCTCTTCGCACAATCTATCGAGATCCTCTTCGGCGTCCGCAATAATGACCTCCGGGTCGCCCGTGGGCGGTTTTTGCAACGTGCGAATCACATTGTACGCCACGTTCTTCTCGAACGGTTTCAAAACCATGTTACCACCGCGATAGGTCGCTTCGTACACATCCAACGGGTATTTCGTGCAATTGTGCTCTATTGACTGTTCGTTCAGGCCTCTTGGCGACTCCTCGGCACTGGGCTCTTTGTCGTCCTTTACACGAAACTTGTTCCATTCATACTCCGTGTCGCCCGGCTTGTACACGTAAAAACCGCCCTCGGTGAACTTGGGCACTCGGTGCTTCTTCGCGTTGTTCCGGTGATGAAGCTCGGCCTTTGTTGGCGCCCGTGGAAATTTGTCCCGATTCACCGTCTCGTCAGCTTCGGTGCGGTCCTCTTCATCGTCCTCAAGAGTAACACTGCTTATTAACCCCGACATGCTTGTTGTATCAACGCTTCGTCTTATAGTGCCGTCACGTGATGCAATTGCTATCTGTGGCGATTTCACCTCGGAGCACTTGGATCTTTGCTCCTCGCTACGTTTCACCGCCTCAGCATTTCTGATGCGCGTTGACCTTCGTGTCGCTATTTTTGTGCGTGCCGCCATTTTTTTGCGTTTTGCCCGATGCACAGCTGCGTGTTCCGAAATTTCTTCAGTCGGCGCACTAGTATCGGTGCACGCGCTACTCTCGATGCTCTGTATACTACGCCCGCGCTTAACTCCACTGGTGCTGTTGTTCATTTCATTGTCAAGTGCACAATGTGCATCGCCGTTCGAAACTAAATCTTCGCCGTCGTCATTGTTGATAAAAATGTCGGCCATTTTCGCCACTATATCTGAATCCTCCGAACTGCGAGCAGAGTCAAATTCGAGCGTCTCTGCGCCATCGCCACTTGACATTTATACCTAGGGCGCACGATAATTTACCTGACGGTGAAATTGCGATTCTAGCCCCTTTACAAAAAACGAAATGTCATGCAAAGGCCCCTGTGGACGCTCCTTTGTACGAATAACGAGAAGTTGTTCTAGTGCTGCACGACGCGCGTGGTCCAAGCACCGATTGTGTCCCATGTGCTCCGACGGGACTGAGCGCCATCGCACCAATGCGCGCCGGCCGCGAAAACGCGACAATGACACGATGGAAAATAGCGCCGTCGAGCTCGAACAGTTTCAGAGCGACGTTGAGCGCAAACGTTCGCGAAGCAACGTCGTCATGAACGAGTTGAAACGTGCGCATCCGTCGCTGCACGCCTCCATTAAGCGTGTGCGCCGCGAGAACAAACGATACAAACAGGCGAATATACAAAAAATGAATCCTTTAATGAACGATTTACCAGACGACGATGTAAATAACGAAGCCGATGGCGAAGCCTTGGGCGGAGCCGCTGAAGCTGAAGGCGAAGCCGGTGGCGAAACCGAAGTCGAAGTTGGGGAGGATCACGTGACGCGCGACATTGACAGCGATATTGACGATCACGTGCCGCCGCCAACAAGTGACGAAATCCTCGAAGACGATTTTGACGAGGACTGTGTCGAAGACTGCGTCGAAGACTGCGTCGAAGACGAGGGCGGGACCGTCGTGTGTCCAATCTGCGAGCGCCGCGATACGTGCTCACCGTGCTCTCAGTGTGAAAAAATGTTGTGGTACTTTGCGCAGTAAACTCAATAGGTTTGTGCGCGATAAAAGTCATTGTCCATTTGTGCCGGAGCGTACGAGACCATGTTGTCGCGCGCGCCCGGCATTTTGCTGCTGTAATGAATGACGTCGCGGAAACACTGCTCCAAGTCGGTGGCCGCGTGCACATCGACGACGGGCGCGTCGGGCGACCGCACGCCTACACTGGTGTTCGGGTCGAACGCGCGTACATCGCGTTCCTCGTTGCCGCTCGACAACTGAAGTGGCTGCGAGGGCCGCACCGGGGTGGCCACTTGGCGCGCCCACGCTTGCGACACGAGCGAATCGTTTTGCGCCAACGAGGTCACGTACTGTTGCTGCTGCTGAGGTTTCTCCAATTTCTTCAGGTCCGGCGAGTGCGGCAACGGAGTCGTGTGCCACGTGTAGTAGCGGTAGACCGCAAATGCCAGCACGAGGGCAATGACGCCACTAATGATTAACATGTTGGCATTTTTCATACTGCGTTTATGTATGGGGAAATGATTTTTTTTCCGCTTTACATTAAATGCTGAGCTGGTGCGCCAAGGATATTTTGCACCGATGCACCTCCGTTGAACCGCTCCGAGCGGCCGCGCCGCCCGCGGAACAAATCGACGAGTGCTCGTGGCGCGCCTACCGGATCCCGCAGGATTCGCGCAGCTTTGCCGAATGTGAAACGGTGGACGCGTACAACCGCAAAGCGTGGGCGTACAACAGGGTGCGCACACAGGCCATTGAGGAGCTCTTCAAGCGGCTGAAATCGTGCGGTACGCCGCCCGTCAATCCGCCACCGCTGTACACGTTGCAGTTGGCGCAGTACATTCAAAGCAACGCCGTCATGTACAATGAAGAGTTTCGCGCCGTGTGCTCGATGCGCTATCTGCTCGACGAGTGCAAATTGAGCCCGTGCGTCGATTACGACCCGTCCGACGCGATTGCGCGCGCCGACGAGCACGCCGCCAAGCGGTACGTGAAGCGCATGTGCAAAGCCGGTCTAATTGACATTACGCACGCCGTGGGCGAATCGCATTACAATGAGTGCATGTGCGAAAACAGGTGGGACGGTCGCACCAAGTACTGCATTGGCGACGAAAAAGCGCCCGGGTGCGCGCAGCTAATTTGGAAACGCAACGAGAAACATCATTGTCTGCGGCCGCACGTCGATATTGTGCGGGTTCATTAACCTAGTTTATTACGCTGCACCGCATTGTGATCGAGACGAAAAATATTGGCCAACGTGGGGTTGCGCACACTGTTGAACGTCTCGAGCCGTTTCAACCACTGCTGCACCGTCACTTTGCCGTGCCGTGCCACGGCGCGTCGCAGCGCTTTACGGCGTTCGCGCAGCGTCAAATCCTTTACATTCTTGTACCCGAAATCCTTGAGCGTTCCGCGCGTCGTCCTGCTGCTACTACTACTGCTCGAGCGTGGCGGTTTGGCGCATTTCACCGTGGCGCTCGAGCCTTGGTCGCGTACCTGCGTCAATTTAATGGTCCATTGGCGCGGACATTTCATGCGCGGCACTGAACTCATTGTGTGCTGTGTTACCATGTGCGCGGGAAAATTTTGGTGCGCGTCTGCACTCGCCGTTACACTTTAGCGCACGACTCAGTAAACATGTCAAAGTCTATAAGCTCAGTACATGGAACGACGCGTGTCGGTCTCCTGTTTTACGGCGTCACGGCGCCCTACTTTGCGCGCGGCGCCGTCAAACAATTGGAGCTCAAGGAACCCGTGGGCGACTCGATGCGGTTCCATCTAGTGCTGGACGGTACACGCGTAGCGTCCAGCGACGATCAGGGTCTGTTAAGTATGGCGCGCGACGTGCCGCTCAAGCTGCGCGAACGCTCGTTTGAGCGCACCGCGTTGCCGTACGGCGATCACGAAGTCGATGCGGCCAACTACTTGAACTTGTCGCCGTTTCGCAAAGTAGAACTTGAAATTGAGCAGGTGACGCAGTTCACTGACGGCTACGTGGAACAGGAATGGACACAGCTGGTGGACGACTCGAGCGGGTTACCGTGCGTGCGTCACGTGTACAATCTAGTGGAGGAGCCCGAGTACGTGCCGCCGGCCGATGCGCAGCAGCACGCCTTTTCCGCCGACGAACGACGTGCGCTCGCGGCCGCCGAGTAAAATAAATGCAAATTAATACAAAATGATCTCATTGACACAGGCACGCGCCAAATTCTTTGAAGCCAACGCGCCCGATCATTTGGCACTGGCCGAGCTCGAGCGCAAAATGGGTCTCGAGGTGCTCGAAGCTATTGAGCACGGCGAGCCGCGCGCCGAATTCGAGGTGCCTTCAATGATGTACGGCGCGTACGGCTTGTACGACATTGATGAAGCCGCGCTCAGTTTACTGCGGCGCGCCAAGGAGCAAGGCTATACGGCCCGTATGATTGGTATGCGGCCCAATATAATCGAGCTGAGCGGTTGGGCGCCCAAAGTGCCGCACTCGGGCACAAAGAAACCTAAAGCGCCACGACGCAATACTAAACCAAAAGGACCCGAGATTACAATGAACGATGTGCGCCGCGGCGTGCTCAGCAGCCGGTTGCGTAGACGTGTGTCGCGCTTTACTTAGTGCCCAGTACACGTTCTCTATTCATTACCCAAAGATTTCCCTTCTGGGACGTGTTTGAATAGTCCCAGGGTGGAGAATCCCCATTTGGTAATTGCTGTACATGAAAAGCAGGCACTAATGTTTTCCAGCGTGTAAATGCAATTTTTGTTTCAAGCTGTACACTGAGATGCATCGAGTACCGACCAAACGCGGGTAACGCCAAGCACAACTGTAACCACGTGCGCCATCCGTACGGATCTTCGAGATCACGTACAGCGCGCGCCAACGATTCAATTACGGGCAACTGACTGAGGACACTGGAAGACGACATTAAATTTGTGTAGAGGGGAATTTATTTGCGTTTGGACAGACAATAGAAGGCCGCGCCGCCAATTAGCACGAGACCTACAATGCCTAGCGCGTACGAGCGCATACGGTCGGGGCACTTGTTATTAGCAGCATAACTGCTTTGCGCATAACTAACGGAACCGCCAACGGAACGGTGCGCAAAACACTCGTCTTGGCCCGCGCCTTCGACACTGGGCCCGTTCGGAATCACACTGGTGCACTTGCCGCTGCCAAAATCGATAATGTTGTCGTCGTTCGGGTTGCGTTTCAGGCACCCAATCGAAAGACCGCCCTCGGCGTAACTGTCGGGGTAACCTTCGGGGCATCGCGGGAATTGTTGCAACGTGTCACACATATTTTACACTTTAATGCCTGACGGTAATAAATTAAAATTAGCATGCGTGCGATCCACTTGAGAGGCCAATGAGGAACTGCGGTTCGTGCGGATAGTTTGCCGAAGGGCACGCGTACGCCGCTGCTCCGGTGCTACGAGCCCCTCCGGCGATTGAGGGCAAAAAGTGCCGGTTCTCGCACAGCGCCGACGAAATTACGTAGCCCGGTCGTGTACGCGCCACCGAGCCCAAGCACGTTCCGCTGTTCACATGCGCAGGCTTTTGACGCGACTCTTGATTGTCGAGCTCGGGATGCGGACAGTGCGTGTGCAGCGTGCGCGGATCAAAGAACCCCTCGGGCGTCTCAGTGTGCGGGTCGCCGCCCGTCGTCACGAACCAGTCAATGTAGTTGGCCAACGAGTAGTCGCCCGGGTGCGCACCTTCGGCGCACTGGTTTCGTGTCGTACAATGTGCCATTATATTTTTACTCTCGGTGCTCTGTAAAATAAATTGGTCCCCTTAAAATGTCGCACGCCGCCAATGATGTTCTTTCGTCACTGCCCGTCGTTGAGTGTTTGGCGCGTATCTTGTACGATCTTTCGTACGGATGGCGCGTGTGGCGTGAATTGTGCCTGGCGTTGCCCGCGTTCGGTCGCTACTCGTTGCACGAATGGGTGCAACGCAACGCAATGCGTGCATTTATACGCTTTCGGGGCCCAGCCGGGGAGTGTGGAAGGGTGTTGCCAAATGGCGCGTACCATAGTATAAATGGAGAATACGCTTTGCTTACAACTTGGGGTAGATATTGGTATAAAAAGGGTAAAAAACATCGTGACAATGATAAACCGGCTGTTGTTTCTTTATTTGGCGGAGCTCACCAGGAGTGGTGGGTCGATGGTAAACTGCACAGAGACAATGACGAACCTGCTATAATTACAACCAGACGTAAAGAATGGTGGGCACATGGAGAAAGGATGCGTATCGAGTATGAACATGACAAATAAAACTCGAAACACTTTATTCAAATGTACACGACGACCACGCTGTACAACGGGGCCGTCATTGACTCGCCAATGTGGTGGGGCATTGTAGCAGACTTTTTGCGAATCACCCGTCACTGGCCGCTCGAACGTATTTTGAAGTTCCGCGAGCTGCTCCAAGTGCTGCGTTACAACGTCAAATTATACTTTAGACACAGTATACTACGTTGCGTCGTAGTGTACAGCGAATCGCCGAGCACAAATTTCGTTCATTGCGCCGAGCCCTCGTATTCGCCCGCGTTCAAGAACACTTTCGCACGCTGTAAACCGTACGTACTATGCACAACTACGAACAACGAAGTGTTGAACTGTATGAAGCCATTGTAACGACGGAAAATGATGTGTGCGTGCCGGCCTACTACTATTTTCACGACCGGCACGCGCGTGCGCACATTGTAGCGTCGCGATGCCTGTGCATCAACCGCAAATGGGCCGTGTTTGCCTACGTCGACGCGTCGTTGGCCGCGTGCGCACGACGCAAGTTCATGCACGAAGCGTGGCGGCCCTCGTCGTCGTCGCCCTACTTGGACGATCTCGTCGCCGTCAATGAGAGCACCGTGGCGCTCGTGCTGCACACTGCACAGCCGTGCTACGACTTTATGCGCTTCTCGGGCGCCGTCAATGCCGAGCTGTGCGTCGACACGCTCGTGGACGCAATGCGCCAGTACTTGGCCTATTTACTTTTAAGCAACAACTCGAGCGCCGTTTGATTCGAATAAACTGGACGGTACTTGCCGCCGACACACGTGCACTTGTTGTACTTGGAATTCAATTTGTACAGTTTGTTGCAGCGCGCGCACTTGAAGCTCGTGTACTCGAATTCCTTGTGCTCGTAGCCGCACGAGCACTCGTTGGACGATTTCCATTTCTCGTCCACCTGCTTCAGCACTTTGTGGCACTTGACGCACCGGCGGTCCGACAGTGCCTTGGGCGGATGTGGCTGTTTCACGCGCTGCGTCACCAGTTGGTCGCGGAACTCGCGCTCGCGGTCCGACATTTCCTCGTCTTCGTCGTTCGGGCCAAAGAGCTTTTCGCGAATGTACTCGCGGGGCGGCTTCGCATTACCCATCATTTTGCGCTGGAAATCCAAGGTGCCCGGGTTGAACTCCATGAGTACTTCCGACGTCGGGCCTGTGTCTAAACTCTGCACCTTGAGCTGTTGCAGCGTTTTGTCCAGCGCGCCTTCGGGCAACTTTAGCTCAAACATGCCAAAGACGACGCGCCCGTTTTCGCTGTTGCACGGAATGCTCGAATTCGACGTCGAGAAGCACCCGGGGCGCAAGTGCCAATACTTTGTGCTCTTCTTGTACTCAAGCGTGAAAAAGCAACGGTTTGACGAGTGTTCGCGCTCGACATTGACGCAGAACATTGTGACGGGGAACATCTGTAACCGCGGCATTTTGTTGTTCATCTCGTAGCACACGCTGGACAGTGCGCCGCCGCACTCGTCCCACAAATTTTTGCCCTGCGCCACTCCGTCCTTTGTGTCGCGCCACGGTCTCTTGTAACACGATTTGAGCACGCTTTCGAGCTCCTTGAACGCCTCGGTGCCCGGCTCAATGAAGCGATTGTCGCGTTCGCCAAAGCGCACCGTGCCGGGCAAATGCGCCGTGGTCATCAATTTGCGCTTGTTGTTGCGCATTTTGCGCAGACCCATCTCGGTGTCAATGAGATCGCGCTCCTCGTCGGTGAACTCGAATTTACCCGCGACGAAATCGGGCAAATCCTCGGCGAGCTCCTCGTGATCAAGTAGCAGGATCCGATTTTGCTGCAGCGCGTACTTGAGGCCCGTGGGCTGCTCGGCCGCTTTCGGGTCGTACACCGTCATGCGCGTGAACTCGGCGCTCATACGTTCCGAGTTGTGCTTGCCGTCGCCGTCAATGACCGCCACCACCTTGTACGGACGTCGGCCGTCGACAAAGCCCGGTTTGATTGTGCACCTGTAACAATGATCGCACAGACCATTGACGAGACTCTTCAAATGCTTTGATTTCGGGCAAAAACTCGCCTTGTGCGCCGTGAGCATGCGCAACCCGTTGGCCGTAATGACGCTCTTGTCGACGAAATCGCGCCACGTATCGACGTGCACGCGCTCCTCCGTTTCGGAATCAATAAAAGAGACGAATCGATCGCCGTAGCGCGCGCTCAACGTCTTGATGACACAGTGCCGAATGTGAAACGCCGTCGATTTGGTCACAATGATTTCCGGGTGCACGACGTGGTAGCCGCGTTTGGTCAAGGTGCGGCGCTCCGTTTTGCCATTGACCGTCACGTCGTGATCCTTGAGCAGTGTCGGGGCCGTGCTCACAATACCGCGCAGCTCGTACGCGCTCTTCTCGGGATAAATGGGGCGCATGACGTCGCACTGCACGACACTGAACAGCTCGAGAAACGTTTCAAGCGACAAATCGGAGCCCGGCTCGACGAAAATATCGAAATCGTAGAGCATCGGGAACTTTTCGCGCCGGCGCTCCACCATGAAATTCACGCAACTGCGCGGGCCTTGCTGCCAGTCACTGACCATCTTGTCGTACATTGTATCGATGCGGTCGGCGGGCACCGTGAAATTTCCGCCGCGCATACTGTAATGTGTTTGCAGCCCGAGCCGACGCTCCTCGGGCGTCGAGCGGCACGAAGGCATGTGCTCGTTGCCGTCGAGAAATTCTCGAAGTGCCATTTTTTTTCAGCTAGGGGGCGCGGCGCAGAATTAAAGATTGGCGTTTTTCTCCGTGAATAATGGCCGTACGAGCGATTTGGCCCCGGGATTTATTTTCTGCTCTAATGTACAAAGCGAAAAATGAACTCCGAGACACAAACGCACACACCAATGGACATTGAATCGCCCACCGCCATGACGCCCGAGCAGCTCGAGCAGGTTCGCCGCAAGTGTGGCGATTACTGGTTGCCGGCCGAGGGTACACGCACGCGCAGTGGCCGCACTGTGAAGAAGGTCGTGCGTTACGCGGAACAAGAGTGGTTCTCTGATGAGGAGGATCCCGAAGACGAGGTGTTTGAGACGGACAGCGAGGATGTGCTCGAGGAGTGCAGCGAAGAGGATTCGTTCTGCGCCAACGACGATTCGTCGCTCGAGGTCCTCTCGAGTTCCGAGGGCACGTTCTCGTGCGACGAAGAATCGGCCGAGTTCACTGAGAGCGAATACGACGAGCAGAGTTCATTTGATGAAGAGAGTTCTTCTGCATCCCTATCGTCGTCGTACGAGAGTGACTTGTCGTACCGCACGACTGAAGAGGAGGTTGACGCCGAGGAGAGCTCGAGCGCGTCCTATTCGTACTCCTATTCGTACGAAGAAGGGGAATTGCCCGCGGCGCCTTTGCCAGAGCCCTTGTAAAAAAATAAAATTCTCTGCACTCAATGGTAAACTATTATTATGGAAACACTAGCAATTGCCGCCGTTGGTGCACTTGCGACTGGCTACTGGTTGAGCTCGAGCGGTGAAACACGTGCCGACAACGACGACGACCAGGTCGATATCCCCGTTGTCGTCGAGGAGAACTGTGTCGAGCGCATGGAACGCGAGAACAGCGAACCGGGCCGTTTTGACAATTTGCCGCGCCAAGAGGCCGTGTACGCGACGCCCGACAGTGATTTGTCGTGCGCGCCCATGCAACCGCTCGACGACGCTGTAGACAATCCGTTGGCGTGGGGCATTATGCCGCAAGGCAATCGTACGCTGGGATTTGCGCGTCCCGAGCACATGGGCGCCGACGTGCTCCGAGCGCCGCGCCGTGAAGTTCATCAAGATGAGATGTGGGAACCGATTGGCAATCCGAACCGGCACTGGGGCGAAATTGAGGAGCGCGGTAAAGCGGTGGCGCGCGCGCACGAGCAGAACTCTGCGAACCGTAAAGCGAACCAGGCCGAAGGCGCGTACGACGATTTTTCGCCGTTTGATTTCAACGAGGCGGGTCAGTTCACGGGCCGCGGCGGGTTCGCCACTGGGCAGTACATGCAGGAACGGCCCACGACGGACAACCGGCGTTTCACGTACCGAGGCCCGGGAGGACCGCGTAAACGCGTCAAGGACTCGGTGTACTCGTTCCGTCCGAGCGCGCCCCAAACCCTAACACAGGGCGTTCCGGGCGGTATTGGCCGCCTACAGGAACCCGGTCGCGGGCACAGCAAAACGGCCGTGTCCGAGTACCGACGCGACCCGGTGCCCATTTCGGCGCTGCGCAACGTGCGTCCCGGTGTGGGCGAAGTCACGCACCGGCATCAGAACCGGCAATCGGGCTGCTTGGGCGAAGCGAACGATTTCGCCATGGAGGAGCTCATTGCGCCGCGCAAATAAACATTATCTTTTATATGACCGTTTTCAATAAGCAAAACACCCGTTGGTATCGCCGAATTGCGTGAATATTTTGTAATGTAATTGCCACGACGTGTCAATATTTTGCTAATTGGACTTTCGTGTTTTGAATTCATAAATAATCGGCGAATCACGTCACTCGGAGAATATCCCTCTATAATATGTGGAAATCCCATACCATACCCGGCAATATTCCAGCGGGTATCGTTACAATAGCGTAATATGACATTTAAATCCTTGATCCCGGACTTTGAACATTTATAGCGAACAATTGTTTCGGAGCAATTCTCGTTTTTGCGCAGCCAATATTTATAGGATAGATTAAGTGGCCAATTCTCGTAATCACGTCGGCACACTTCATTGCGTATATACTGTTGCACGTCGCCGCACAACGAATAACGACCGAACGTGGGTATGGCCAGCACGAGCTCGTACCATTGATCGTTCATCAGTGCCACTTTTGTCCACAACCAACACGGTAACTGGTGCACGTTCATTGGGTACTTGTCGGAAAACCAGATTGATATTTATTGTCCCCTCCTCAAACATATGGATATTTTATCGCAATTGCCTGTTATCGAAGCACTGGCGCGCGCTGTGCGTGAGGATCCGGACGGCGGATGGTACACGTGGTTGCAGCTGTGCCTGGCGTTGCCCGCGTTTGGTCGTTACTCGTTGCATGAATACGTACAGCGTGATACAATGAAGGCATTTACACGTTGTTCCGTACATCCTGACGATGAACTTACATGGAACATGTATTTACCAAATTTTGCTCTGCACTGCCCGTATGATCACCCTGCTTCAGTTTGGCGAAACTCCGTCGGAAAATTACAAAAAGAGTGGCATTTCAGGGGTAAACGACACCGCGACAACGACCAACCCGCTGTAATCGGCGCGGGTGGTAAATTGGAATGGTGGGTGCATGGTGTACGGCATCGCGACAATAACCAACCTGCCGTGATTTACGCAAAAGGCGACAAGGAATGGTGGCGCGACGGAGTGCGGTACCGCTCGTACAGCGCCCGGGACAAATTGATGTGCTGCGTAATGTAGCACACAAATAAATTACAATACCCCTCCTGTAACCCACATGGATATATTGTCGCCATTGCCCGTCGTTGAAGCACTGGTGCGTGCTGTATTGAGCCTCGGAGATCCGCACGGATGGCGTGTGTGGTTACAATTGTGCGTGGCAGTGCCCGCGTTTGGTCGGTATTCACTGCAAAAATGGATACAGCGCGACGCCCGGAATGCTTTTACACGAAAATTTGTTAATATCAAGCCCCCAGTCGCCGAGTATAGATTACCCAATGGCGACCTGCATCTCGAGCACAATGATGAGCCTGCTGTATTTCGTCTTGAGGGTTCCGCGGCGGAGTGGTGGCAAAACGGCGTGAAGCACCGCGATAACGACAACCCTGCCGTCGTTTGGCCGGGTCGTAAAAAAGAGTGGTGGGTACATGGCAAACGACACCGTGCTCATGGGCGACCCGCTGTGACTGGAATATACACCAAGGAGTGGTGGTATTCCGGTGTACGATATAAATTTTTAATGCAATATTAAAACTTGGTCGACGAGAAACTGAGTAGCGGCACGTTGGACGAGAAGCGCGCCATCGACTCGACCTTGTCCTGCCGCACGCGTTTACGCCGTCGCCGCGGCTGCTGCATGCGCTCATTGAGCGTGATTAGCGTACGCCCCTCTTCGCCGGGCTCCTTGTCGTCGTCGAACATCTCGGGCGGTAAATGCACAACGATGCGTTCAGTGGGCGCGTGCAACTTGGCCGATTCCGGTGCGTGGTTCTGCGCCAACATGTCCTCGCGAATCTCGTCCACGTGCTCGACCATGTAATCGAGCGCACCGTCAATCAGGGCCCAGCGGAAAAACGATAGTTGGCACACGTTGGTCGTGACGCCGCGGAACACGAAATTGTCGCCACCGCGTTGTTTCCGTTTGAACGGATCAATTAATTTCTTGTTCAAGCCGACCAGTACACTTTGCATGCGCTGATAGAAATTCACCAGGCCGACGCCCTCCTTGGTCACTTCGCACGGACGCGCACGCGCGAAATTCGTCACGAAATGGTCGCACATGCGTTTCGACAGGCCGTGGTTGCGCGCCTTGTCGCCCGTAATGAAGGGTTTTACGCGCGCCCAATGCTCGTCGTTTGAGAAGTAGTCGCACACTGAGTACTTTTGTATATCGTGGCGCACCTTGTCACTGAGTTGCCGTTTGCGTTTCATACAAGTAGTGTGTTTAAACGCGCGCAATTGCGAATTGTAATGTGAAACGCAAAGGGTGTTTATTGAGGGCCCGAACTTCCAAGCTGGAAAATAAACTTGGTTGACAAATCATACGGAGACTTCAATTCGTATTCTCCTCGTTGGGTTAACACAAGTGCATCTTTTCGACTTTGTGCTAAAGTGTACTCTGGTAAAAGTATAGATAAACCTACCAAATAGGTTGAAAGTGCCGTTTTAAATTCACGAACACTGGCTGAATTCGAATGAAATACACCCATCCACAAATCTGGATTTGAATTTTCAATACCATAAATTCTCCAAAACCCCGTGCAATACTCTGCACCCACAACTAAAACCGTATCAATTGTGTATTGCAACAAAATTTTGTAAAGATAAACATCTGGGTGTTTACTTTTACAACGGTACCAATATTTAAAAGACATAAACAGCGGCCAGGTTTTATATTCTTCATGACACAATTCCGCGCGTATATACGCTTGAACATCGGCGCGCAAAGAGTACCGGCCGAGCGTAGGAATTGCTCGTATTAATTCCGCCCATTGATTATTCATTACGGCTACGCGCATCCAAAATTCACACGGCAAATTCATTTATTGAGGGGCCGAACTTCCAAGCC
>SPJL01001476.1_pt1 | contig 24204 bp, 16 predicted proteins | sample 3741751 | NCBI WGS metagenome assembly SPJL01 (sample SAMN10925998, study PRJNA522277) | cold seep metagenome | isolation source: Elba SIP-enriched marine methane seep metagenome, extraction at timepoint T3 | place: Italy: coast of Elba, Mediterranean Sea | reverse complement strand
CCACGCAGGTGATAGCCGCAGGCCGTCAGCAACAAAGGAATCAATAGCGCAATAACCAGGCTTTTAGATTTCATTTACACCACAATATTTACAAGTTTTTTCGGCACGACAATGATCTTCCTGATCTCCTTGCCCTCGATATTTCGCTGAATCGCTTCATCCGCTAATGCCGCAGCTTCAATGTCATCCTTACTTGCTGCTGCCGAGATCATTAATTTGCTGCGCAGCTTGCCATTAACCTGCACCACCATTTGAATGGAATCCTGCTGTAATGCAGACTCATCTATGTTGGGCCAATCGGCGATGACAACAGTGCTGCTGTGTCCCAGTGCAGCCCATAATTGCTGGCACACATGCGGAGTAATCGGCGATAACATCAATACGATGGTTTCCAGCGTTTCCTGTCTGACTGCACGGCCATTGTCCGAGTCATCATCAAACTTGGACAAGGCATTGACCAGTTCCATGTTGGCGGCAATCGCCGTATTAAAAGTATGGCGACGATTAATGTCATCGGTTACCTTACTCAAGGTCTGGTACAACTGACGACGCAGGCCTTTCTGCGCATCTGTCAATGTCGCTGTATCCACTGCAGCAGCCACGTCACCTGCCTGCAGATGTAAATACACCTGACGCCACAAACGCTTGATAAAACGTAAAGCCCCTTCCACCCCGGCATCGTTCCATTCCAGCGATTGATCCGGCGGTGAAGTGAACATGGTGTAAAGGCGCACGGTATCGGCACCGTATTTGTCGATCAGGGTTTGTGGATCGACACCATTATTCTTCGACTTGGACATTTTCTCGACCGGCCCGACAGTCACCTCGGAACCATCTTCCAGCGATTTTGCCGCGATAATTTTGCCTTTTGCATCACGTTCAACATCAACCTGGGTCTGGTTGAAATAGCGCTTATGGCCGTTTTCATCAATCTGAAAAAAAGTTTCGGCAATTACCATGCCTTGAGTCAACAGGTTTTTAAACGGTTCATCCGTGTTGATCAGCCCTTCATCGCGCAGCAATTTGTTATAAAAACGCGCATACAGCAAATGCAGAATGGCGTGTTCAATACCGCCAATATAATGATCCACCGGCAGCCAGTAATTGGCTTCGCCCGACAGCATGGCCTTGTCCGATGCACCGGCGTAGCGGGCGAAATACCAGGAAGATTCCATAAAGGTATCGAAGGTATCGGTATCGCGTTGTGCCGGTTTACCGCACTTGGGGCAAGCGACATGAGGGAATTCAGGATGCGCTGCCAATGGTGATTGCGAGCCGTCCAGCACGACATCACGCGGCAGCTCAATCGGCAGACTGTCTTCCGGCGCAGGCAACATGCCGCAGTCATCGCAATAAATCACCGGCACCGGTGCGCCCCAATAGCGTTGCCGCGAAACCCCCCAATCGCGCAGGCGGAAATTGGTCTTGCGTTCACCCTTGCCAGCTTTTTCCAGCGTGTCTGCAATGGCATTAAACGCATCGGCAAATTCCAGGTTATCGAACTGCGCTGAATTTTTCAGCACGCCTTTTTCTGTAAACGCCTGCTCGCTGACATCGGCGTCCGAACCATCGGCTGGAAAAATCACCTGCTTGATCGGAATACCGTATTTTTTGGCGAACTCATAATCGCGCTGATCATGCCCCGGCACCGACATCACCGCACCGGTGCCATAACTCATCAATACAAAGTTGGCAATCCACACCGGCACTTGCTCACCGGTAATCGGGTGGATCACTTTCACGCCCGAATCCACGCCACGTTTTTCCATGGTTTCCATAGCCGCTTCCGAGGTTTCCATCACCTTGCATTCTTCCAGAAACGCGCCGATGTCGGCATTGCCTTCGGCGGCTTTGATGGCGACTGGATGTTCCGCTGCTACCGCGACATAAGTGACGCCCATCAGCGTATCAGGCCGCGTGGTATAAATGCGGATGGGCTGTTCGCTGCCAGGCACAGAAAAATCCATCTCCAAACCTTCAGAACGGCCGATCCAGTTGGCCTGCATGGTTCTCACCTGATCCGTCCAGCCTTCCAGCTGATCCAGATCTTTTAACAACTCATCGGCATACGCGGTGATTTTTAAAAACCATTGCGAGATTTCCTTTTTTTCCACCGGTGTATCACAACGCCAGCAGCCGCCTTCAATGACCTGTTCATTGGCCAGTACCGTTTTGTCATTGGGACACCAGTTAACCGGCGATACCTTTTTATACACCAGATCTTTTTCCAGCAATTTAAGAAAAAACCATTGCTCCCAGCGATAATATTCTGGATCGCAGGTGGCCAGCTCGCGGCTCCAGTCATAGCCAAAACCCAGTCGCTTCAGCTGGTCACGCATGTATTCAATATTGCTGTAGGTCCAGTCCGCCGGATGCACGTTGTTTTGCATGGCTGCATTTTCCGCTGGCAGGCCAAACGCATCCCAGCCCATCGGTTGCATGACATTCTTGCCCTGCATACGCTGGAACCGGCTGATCACATCGCCTATCGTGTAATTACGCACATGCCCCATGTGCAATTTGCCACTGGGATAAGGAAACATGGATAAGCAGTAGAATTTCTCTTTCTCACTGCCTTCGACAGCATTAAAAATTCCAGTCATTTCCCAGTCTTGTTGAACGGCTTGCTCTATGTCCAACGGCTTATAATTTTCTTCCATCCTGATCGATCAATTTACGTGCAAAAGGCGTTAGAATACATTACGTAGAAGCAAATCTAAAGGGCAATCCAATAATTGTCTTTTTGATTGATTTCAACGTTGGATGGTTTGCTTTAATCCCCAGAAAAACACTGAGGTTCAGATCAGTCATCTACCTTGAACTTGAACAAGAAATAGAATTCTAACCAGTACGACCCCTTGGAGGCTGTCGGGTTATGGATGATTCTACAGTCTCCAACCATTTCATTAGAAGGAGTGAACTATGAGCGAAAACAAATTAATCGAGGCCTATACCCATTTAATGGAAAACCTGTACAAGGTCATGGACGATACCATTTACGGTATTGCCGATGCCATGGAGGTTGCCAAGGAAAAAACCAGTCAGTTCGGCGGCGAAATTCAGCACTATACGCAAGAAGAACTGGACCATATTGAACATGCCGTCATGCGTGATATTGAACATGCTGCGCGCTTTTCTCCGGAAATCAAAGATCCTGATTCGTTAACCGAATGGTTGAAGTTCGACATTGAATTGCTGGAAAATTTTGCCCTGGAGCAATTCCTTAATATTGCCGACAAAACCCGCATTGAACTGGCCAAACTGGCACAGGATGCCGCCCAGTATCATCCTTACAAAGCAGGCGACTTGACAGGCCCGGGGACCTTCACCTGTGACACCTGCAACAAGCAAATCGCATTTAAATCTCCCAGCGTGATCCCTGAATGCCCGGAATGCGGTGGCAACGCTTTTACCCGCTGTTGATTAAAGCCGCTTAAAGACTGATAATGCAACCATTCTTCACATTGAATCAAGAGGATCAAAATGCGCAGGGTTATCTTTAATCAAAAAGGCGGTGTCGGTAAATCAACCATTACCTGTAACCTGGCGGCCATCAGTGCTGCCAAGGGACACAAAACACTGGTGATTGACCTTGACATCCAATGCAATTCGACCCAGTACCTGCTGGGCGAAAAAGTGGAAAATTCAGAGCAAACTCTGGTGCATTTTTTCAAGGACTGTCTGGGCCTGGGCTTATTCGGTGGCGGCAAGGAAGGGCTGGAAAACCTGGTTCACGAAAGCCAGTACCCTAATTTGCATGTACTGCCTGCTCATCCTGATCTGGAAGCCCTGCAAAGCCGACTGGATTCACGTTACAAAATTTTCAAATTGCGCGAAGCGCTGGATAAACTGGACAGCTATGACTATATCTACATGGACACGCCGCCAATTCTGAACTTTTACAGTCAGTCCGCCTTGATTGCGGCAGAAAAATGCCTGATTCCATTTGATTGCGACACTTTCGCGCGTGATGCGTTATATACCTTGCTGAATTCGGTGTCCGAAGTAAAATCCGATCATAACCAGGATTTGATGATTGAAGGCATTGTAGTTAACCAGTTCCAGAAACAGGCCAACCTGCCCAAGCAACTGGTTGACGAACTGGTCGAAGAAGGGCATCCGGTACTGGAAAGCAAAATCTCTCCGTCGGTTAAAGTGCGTGAATCACACAGCCAGAACAGCCCCTTGATTCATATGGCACCTAATCATAAATTGACTGAAGAATTTCATGCCTTGTTTGATGAAATTCATGCCTGATCGAAGGCTTTTCCAGATTCAATACATTATTTTTTCTGCGAAAAGCCGTTTTGAATAACACCGTCCTGATAATATTTTTGGCTGTCGATATTATATTCAGCGGGTTTGATAATTTCTTTGATTGAAAGTGCGTCCTTGTCGACATCTGGAGATTTGGCCGCCAGATCTATGACGTACTCATCTAACGCTGATGCGCCATTCGCACCCAGAACAACCAATACTTTTGGCCTTAATTTAAATCGGTTATTTTGTTCGATCACCAACCCAATACAGCCGTTACTTAGCAATACAAAACAGCCTGGGGGATAACTCCCCAGACTCTCAATAAATTTTACGACCAGTTTGTTATGTAAGTGGCTCCCAGATACATCTAACATTATTTTAGTCGCCTCAAGATGAGTCCGGCCTTTTTGGTAAACGCGATCGCTGGTGATCGCATCATAAATATCTGCAATTGCAACAATATTGGAATATATGGAAAGCTTACTGGCCGAAGCCTTATTGGGATACCCTTGGCCATCCTGCCTCTCGTGATGCGATAACGCCGTATCAACTGCTCCATAAAACATGCCTTTACTGGACTTAAGTAACTCGTAGCCCAGGGTTGTATGGCTTTGCATAATGGCCAATTCATCAGGCTCAAGTTTTCCAGGTTTATTGAGAATTTCTGATGGTACCAGCATTTTGCCCATATCATGCATCATCCCACACAAACCCACTTGATTAAGCTGAGTCTCAGTCATACCAATTTGTCTGGCAAGAACGATAGATAATACACATACATTTAAACTATGCTGCGCCGTGTACGCATCGCTGTCTTTCAATTGAGAGAGCCAGAGAAACGCATCAGGGGAATGTAACACGCTATTGACGCATTCCTTTACTGCCTCTTTTGCCTGTTGGCTGTCTATCCCGTCGCCTGCAGCAACTTTATCCATAAATCCTGTCACTAAATGCCCTGTCTCCTGATAGGTCAGGCTGGCACGCTTTATCTCATGTTCAAAGTCACTTAATTTTTCAAGGGGGGTATCACTAAATGCATAGTCTTCGGGAATTTTCTCTTTTCGATCAAATGCACCCTTTGATACCGCTTTTTTTTGCTGGGTTACATCAATATAAACAAAATCACAATTTTCTCTCAACTGTTGCAATTGCGATGGGCTCTCAATCAAAAATCCTTGAAATGCAAATGGGGAATCTAACCAAGGCTTATCCAGTTCCGACACATACATCCCCAATACCAACTCATGCACAGGTGTTTGCACAAGATCAATGGACGACAAAAAATGGGTGCGCTTTGTCTTGACCTCTTTTTGGGAACGAAAAAGCTTTCCAAACATATTCGGTAATATTTCTAATGTTATTGATCTGTTCAGTATAGTTACACAAAAAATTTTCGCGAGGAAAGTTCGATGAAATATAATTTGCAGACAGGTTTTTCCTTCAAATTCACGTAGGAACGCAATTTTTGAGTGGGTTTTTAATCTTTAAAATTCAAATTTGGTTTTTCGACAGGCTCGTTAAACTAAAACAGATAATGAGTATCAGGCCTACTATTGCAATCACTATTTGATCCCCTAAATAGGCAAAAGGCGTCATACCTGTCACCGGATAAATTTTCCCGCTCAGCGTGGCCTGTTTAAATAAGGGGGCCTGCTTGATTAAAACACCTTTAGAATCAACAATGCCGGTTAACCCTGTATTGGTCGCACGCAATAAATATCGCCCCGTTTCCAAAGCTCTCATTTGGGCAATCTGCATGTGTTGATAAGGTTCAAGTGAATCACCAAACCACGCATCGTTGGTAATATTGACCAGATATGCTGCTTGCGGCAGATGATTAATAAATACCGAAGCAAAAGCATCCTCATAACAAATCGACATGGCAAACGGGTATCCACCAGCAATCATCATTTTCTGCTGATCTCCACCGGGCACAAAATTGCCCAGGCTCACCCCCAGCGCATCCATCACCCAGTCGGATATCGGTTGTAACGGCATATATTCACCAAATGGTAATAAATGGTTTTTGTTATACACGCCTCTTTGTTTGCCGAGAGTTAATGCCCTGTTGTAGTTTTCCGAGAGTGCTTTTCCTTTGGCTGGCAAGCCGACAATAATATCGGTGTTATTGGCAATCGCCAGTTGTTCCAATGGCGATAAATAAAACTCTTCCACCTGACGTTCATAGGCTGGAATTGCAGTTTCCGGCCAGACTACCACATCTGAATCCCAGTGCTGTTCTGTCAGTTTTTGATAGTTTCTCATGGTTTTGATGCGGTAATCAGATTGCCATTTTTTATCCTGACTGACATTGCCCTGGATCAGGGTCACAGAAATGGGTTTGTCTCCAGCTTCAGTCCATTGCACACATCGCAAACCTTGCCCCACCCCGTGAACGGCTATCACAAAAATAAGTGGATATAATGCAGGTGTGCTGATGGAACGAATCGAAGCCAGCATCGCAGCACAAAAAATCACAACAAAAGTGGTGCCATAACTGCCGACGAGGGGGATAAAACCCGCTAGTGGCGATTCGATCTGGCTATAAGCGGCCTGCATCCACGGAAACCCGTTTAACAACAGAGCGCCGCGCACATACTCCACCAAAACCCAGAGACAGGCAACGGCAAGACTATCGACCATACTCAAATTGAAAGGCTTACACGTGTTAATCAACCAGGCTGTCACCGCAGGAAACAGCGCCCAGAACAAGGCAAAAAACAAGGTTAGCAATGCGGCCCCAAAAACCGGTGCACCGCCAAAATCATGCACACTGATAAATACCCAGTATGTGCCGGATAGAAACATTCCGGCACCGAATAAAAAACCTCTGCCAAACGCCCTGGCCTGTCCCACGGATTGAACTGCTTTTAACAACACCGCCAGTATTGGGATACAGAGCCAGAATAATGCAAATGGCGCAAACGCAAAAGTACAAGCTGCGCCAAAAATGGGCATAGCAGCATCTGCCCACCCATTATGTAAATTAATTTTCATTATGTTTTCAGGCGTTATTATCGTGCCAAAGGTAGATATTATTAATTGATACCTGCACAAAGCAAAGTGTGATTGGCTTACTACCCGTTACCTGGTTGATAAATATCTATTTATCCAAGCAAATCTCTGCTGTACGCAAGGCCCTAACATACCATGAAAACATTATGTTTTTACCTATCTTATTGAGAGAGGCTTTTACGAACTCGCATCATAAACAAACACATTGAAGCAAATAAAAGGCCTGAAGCTGGTAAGGGTACCGGTGTAGCTTCAATAGTTAAGCCAATACGCCCTTGATGTGTAGAGACTGACCGCCAATTCCCATCTAAAGCAAGCCAAAATGCGTCTTTTTCTAATGGGTTAAAAAATGCGGCATCACTTCCTCCCTGCAAGCCGCCGGAGAATGATTGGCCTTCCCTCACTTCAAAGGACACCCAATAATTTCCAGCAGATATTTCCTGCTCATCGGCGGGAATATTTAAGGTGTTAATCGTTGATGTGTCTGTCACTTCAGTTTCAACTATAAATGAAACTATTTCTGTTCCTGGCAAGCCAGATTCATCTTCATATAGTGCAAATGTAAGTTGCTCTCCATTTCCCCAATAGTTAGTTGATATATTCTCAATACGATACCCATCATCAATACTGATAAAACCGGCGACCCATTGACTTGTCGCAAGCACAAGCCCGCCAAATTGCGTTGAGGCTCCGGTATTGACAATTACGCCAGCCATTGAATTTTTTTGCACTACTAATAATAAAACAAGCAAAATTATCCTTAAAACTTGATTTTTCATTGTGATCTCCACATCTCTTAAAAAGGGTTAATATTATTAAACACATAACTTCCTATGCATCTAATTGTCACTCTGTCTATTTCTATTAAATATGATCTAATTCACATTTAATTATTTCTTTGTATTAAAAAAGAACAAATAACACCCCTCACTATTATTTCTTCTCACCTTCACATATATATTTTTTATCTCCTAAACAAATTAATAATTGATCACTGTAACTAAAATGTACTTATTTAGCGCCTAAAAATATAATATCTAGACCTGAATAGTAACTGAAGACGCCGCATTCAAAAACAAATACCTCATATGCTTTAAGCAAATAGACTGTTGAGCATATATGAATTATGCATATTTACTCTCTCTTTGAGTAAGCGCTATGAATACTCAATCTGCTAAAGACGGGGGATTTTAAATGAATACCTACAGCTAATAATAGACGCAGATTGTTAAGGAATCTCTGATTAACTCTTCATCAATTACTATAAGAAAACAATATAACAAACTGAATAATATTGAAAACCACAATACTATTTGTGCAACTCATTTTATTGGATTTGTATTTCATAATTTTTCAAAGCTATCGACACCAATAGTGCTTGCCCGTGCCTGGCTAGCCTGATTAATCAATTCTATTTCCTCTGGCATCAAGATATTATTCTTAACAGCTTCATCGATAATTTGTTCAATACTCTTTTCTTCCAATTTGTTTTGCTTTTTGAATTGTCTTAGTTTTCGCTCTGCAGATGCAGCTTGAAGTATGCCGTTAAACGCCTGTTCAACCCTGCCACTGGCACTTTCTGGTTTTTTATCAATATAAATATCTTCCGTCAGCCGTTGTCGTGCCGGGTTTTTGGTAATCAATATTTTGGCAAGTTCAGGTGTCAAACCATCATCTACCGGATTAACAATGCGACCCAACGGGAAAAGCAGAAACAACAATGACCTTGCAGCAATACTCTTGGTCAGCGTCGCGGCTTTGAACAGGGCTTCCTGAGTGAGAAACAGGCGGGTTTGGCAGGCCCAGTGTAACAGGGGCTCATCTTCCTGTTGGCATCCCTGATTTTTAAAATGCTTGAGTGCACATGAACACAGATACAGGTTACTGAGTACATCCGCAAATTGTCCTGATAATCGTTCTTTGCGTTTTAACCCACCTCCCAGACGCATCAGAGTGAAATCGGCCATTACGGCAAACGCTGTAGTTAAACGTTGCAGCTTTTTGTAATAAGGACGTGTCATATTATTGCCCCGGTCTGCAGGTACATGCGTGCCGGTGATTGAATAACACCATCCTCGCAGGAGGTTTCTGACAAAAAATGCAATATGCTGCCAGATCAAATCATCAAACAGTGACAGCCCCTGTTGCTTGTCCTGCATCTGCAGGGCTTCCAGTTCCTTCAACACAAACGGGTGACATCTGACCGACCCCTGACCGAAAATCATCAGGCTGCGAGTCAGTATGTTTGCGCCTTCCACTGTAATTCCTATTGGGATGACCTGATACAGGCGGCCGATATAATTCATTGGCCCCAGACAAATACCGCTGCCGCCCTGTATGTCCATCGCATCATTAATGACCCGGCGCATGCCCTCTGTGGTCTTATATTTCAGAATTGCAGAGATAATGGCGGGCTTTTCACCATTATCCAGTGCTGCGCACGTCACTTGTCTGGCTGCATCCAGCACGTAGGTTTCACCTGCCATACGCGCCAGAACATCTTCGATGCCTTCCATATAGCCCAACGGCAAATTGAACTGCTCACGAATTCGGGCGTACGCGCCAGTCGTACGGCAGACAAATTTACTCGATCCCACGCTGAGCGCAGGCAAAGAAATGGCCCTCCCGGTGGCCAGGCATTGCATTAACATCCTCCAGCCTTGTCCTGCACGCTCACGTCCGCCGATGATAAAATCAATGGGTACGAATACGTCTTTGCCCCAATTGGGACCATTCTGGAAAGCCGATTCCATTGGCAGATGACGCTGTCCAATGCTCACCCCTTCGGTATCGGTGGGGATTAACGCCAGCGTGATGCCCGGGTTTTCTTCTTCGCCTAACAAATGATCCGGGTCATACAGACGAAAAGCCATTCCCAGAACGGTGGCAACCGGCCCCAGCGTGATGTAGCGCTTTTCCCAGTTTAACCGCATGCCTAAAACATGGTCTTCACCCTGGTATGATCCATAGCACACCACTCCGCTATCCGGAATCGCACTGGCATCACTGCCCGCTTTCGGGCCGGTGAGGGCAAACGCTGGCATATCCTGTCCTCTGGCCAGGCGTGGCAGATAATGATTTTTTTGTTGTTCAGTGCCGTAGGCCAGCAGCAATTTCGCCGGGCCCAATGAATTGGGCACCATCACCGTGACGGCAGCGGTCGTGCTACGGCTGGCGATTTTCATAACAATCTGCGAATGAGCGAATTCGGAAAACGCCAGTCCGCCATACTGCTGCGGAATAATGATCCCGCAAAAACGCTGTTGCTTGATGAAATCCCACACCTCCGGCGGCAAATCATGACGATGATAGGTGATATCCCAGTCATCCAGCATGCCACACAGCGTTTCCACCGGCCCGTCGATAAATGCCTGCTCTGTTTCAGTGAGGCGCGCGGCAGGGAGTTGGTCCAGTTTTTTCCAGTCCGGTTGACCACTGAATAATTCGGCATCCCACCAGGTATTACCGGCGGTTAAGGCTTCCTGCTCAGTTTGTGAGATCGCTGGCAGGCTGTGTTGCATCATGCGATAAAGATGCCGGCTGATCAGCGTAGTTCTGAGTGACTTGATGAATGACATCTCACACCTCCAGGCTAATTACGTAGCGCTTTTCCTGTGGTCAACATGTGTTCCAGTCTGGCCAGCGTTTTCTGTTGCTGGATCAGATGCAGAAACGCCTCAACTTCCAGATCGAACATCGCCTGTTCGGTAATTTCACCGCTACTCTCTGTCTCACCCCCGCTCAAAATGGTCGCCAATTGCTTGCCGATTTCAACATCGTAGGCAGAAGCCTTGCCCAATAGTTGCAGAGTATGTGTTGCAATAGCCAGTGCGGCGCGGGCCGTCGCCCCCGGTAACTGATAAACAAAGGGTTCCGGTGGATAGTAACCCTCCACCATGCCCAGTGCCCGTGCTTTGGCATCTGCCAGCAGGCGGTCACGGTTCATGCTGATGCCATCATCCTGCCCCAGAAACAACAGTTGTCTGGCCTGTTGTGCAGATTTTGAAACCGTAGCCATGCCAATAGTTTCAAAACATTTGGCGATCGGAGGCAATGGTCCGCCCGGCCGTTTAGGATGACGTATCCAACGCTGCAGTAATTCCTTACAACCTCCCCACGCCGGCACCAAACCGACACCGACTTCCACCAACCCCATGTACACTTCAGCATGCGCCTGAATCGCATCACAATGCAGCAGGATTTCACACCCTCCACCCAGCGCCAACCCAGAAGGTGCACCTAGCACCGGAAACGGAGCATATTTCAAGGCCTGAAATGCCTGTTGCCCTGCCCTGAGTATGTCACCCATCGTGTCCAGTTCATGATTTTTGATTTCAGGCATCAGCAGGCTCAAGTTAGCCCCGGCAGAGAAGTTTTCACCTTCGTTGTAAATCACCAATGCCTGATATTGGCTGGTGCATAACTCGATGCTTTCACTAATCAATGTGAGTATACGCGTATCCAGCGTGTTCATTTTGCTGTGGAATTCAAGACACAAACAGCCATCGCCGATATCCCACAAACTGGCTGATGGTGTTTTTCGCAAGGGGGTGCTCTTCCTTCTGATGTCTCTTAATAACAGCACGCCTTCAGCTCGTTTTATTGGTCGATATTGACCGTGCGCCTGTTTCATCAGAAGCTGACTGTCAATCTGCTGATACAATGGATGACCATCTGCCAGCAACGCTGGAATCTCGTGCTGGTGCTGCACCAACTGTTGCAGGAACCAGTCAGCCCCCAGATATTCAATCATTTCAAATGGCCCGAACTTCCAGTTATAACCGAGGCGCATGGCTGTATCGATAGACTCGATATTGTCCGCAATCTGCACATGAATATCTGCCGCATAACAAAGCGTGTCAGACCACAACTTCCAGCAATAATGACTTAAGGCATTATCCTGCAACAAAAAGTCTCGTATTGATGACGCGCTGCTGTCCACACCTTCAATCCGTTGTCTGTGGCTGTCGCGGTAGTCTCCACTGACCAGGTCTACCCCTTGTTTGACCTTGTTACCTGCTGTTTTAAGCAGACGGTAAAACCCGCCCTTGCCTTTTCTACCCGTCATCCCTTGCGCCAGTAACATATCCAGTATCGGTGGGTTTTCTACAATGGCAGCCAGTTTGTCTTCGGCAGGCAAAGTGCGTTTAAAGCTCTGTAGAACCAGCGGCATCACGTCCAGTCCGACCAGATCCAGCAAGCCAAACACACCGGTTTTAGGAATGCCGAACAGGCGCATCGCTGCGTCACATTGTTCAATGCTTAACTCAAATTTTACTGCCTGCTGCACTGCCGTCTGAATCCAGAAGGTGCCGATACGGTTAGCGATAAATCCCGGCGTATCTTTGCAAAACACGCAACCTTTGCCCAATCGTACATCGGCAAAAGCGGTCAATTCAGTCAGCAATGTTGGATCAAACTGTTCTGGTACCACCAATTCAAGCAGCCTCATATAGCGCGGCGGATTGAAGAAATGGGTAATCATAAAACGACGGCTAAAATCTTCCGGAAATCCAGCGGCCAGCACATGCAACGGCAGGGTTGAGGTGTTTGATGAAAAAATGCACTGCGCTGAACACACTTGCTGCAGTTGATGATACAAGCCGCGTTTGATGTCGGGTTTCTCAACCACAGCTTCAATCACCCAGTCCATGTCTTTCAAACGTTGCAGATCATCCTGCAAATTGCCGCAGTGAATATGTCGGACATTGCGTTTATGCATGAGTGCATGTGGTTCGGATTTTTGCAGCTTTTCCAATGCCTTTTCCGCCAGTGCATTGGGGGAACCCTGCTCACTGACAATATCCAGCAGCAACACATCCACGCCTGCATTCGCTACCTGTGCGGCAATACCTGAGCCCATCACACCGGCACCCATGACGGCCACCTTGTTAATGCTCATGACACTGCCTCCAGAATCGTGGCAATGCCCTGCCCGCCACCAATACACTGGGTGGCCAGCGCATATTTTTCACCTTCACGCTGCAGCAATGCCGCGGCCTTGCCGGTAATGCGCGCGCCGGTCGCTCCCAGAGGGTGGCCTAATGCTATGGCACCGCCATCAAGATTAAGCTTTTCCACATTGATCGGCAGTTCCTGCAATACCGCTATGGCTTGTGCGGCAAAGGCTTCATTCAACTCAACAACACCCATCTCGCCCAGACTTAATCCGGCACGGTGCAAGGCTTTTCGGCTGGCACTCACCGGACCGATACCCATAATTTCCGGCGCACACCCGGACACAGCACAGCTCTTGATACGAGCCATGCCATGTAATTGATGGTGATCCGCATAGTCTTCACTGCATAGCAGCACTGCGGCAGCGCCGTCGGTCAACGGTGACGAGGTAGCAGCAGTTACACTGCCATCGTGTTTGAATGCCGGGTTAAGTTCTGACATTTCCTGCGCATTAGAGTCCGGCCGCAGGCAACCATCCTGATTAACCCGTGATCCGTCCATCAGGGTCATTTCTACAATTTCTTGTTGAAAATGGCCTTGTTGTTGTGCGCGAGCGGCTTTTTGTTGACTGCTGATCGCAAAAGCTTCCTGCTGTTGACGCGGAATCTCATAATTGTGTGCCAGATTTTCCGCCGTTTCCCCCATGCTCATAAATGCTTGCGGGTATTTTTCAAACAAGCCCGGATGCGGCAGCATGTTAAATCCGCCCATGGGCACACGGCTCATGGATTCCACACCAGCACAGATAAACACATCGCCCGCGCCCATAGCAATCGCCCCGGCCGCCATGTGGATCGCCGACATGGAAGAGCCGCAAAAGCGGTTCATGGTTATGCCTGCGATAGATTTAGGCAACCCCGCCAGAGGCACCACCAGTCGCGCCATATTCATGCCCTGCTCCCCTTCCGGAAAGGCGCAGCCCAAGATCAGGTCTTCAATATCCTGCGGATTAACGGCACTTTGTTCGACCAGTGCCGTAACTACCTGGGCGGTCATTTCATCCGGCCTGACTGACGCCAGTTCACCGTGTTTGGCCGGGGTAAACGGGGAGCGTTTATACGCTGCGATCACAACACTTTTCATGTGATGTTCTCCTTCGGATAGGGTCTGCAACGCTATCCGTTTAGATGACAGGATGAGGTTTTACCGAGGCAAAATTCGGATTTTTCTGTTGTTTAGCCAGAAATTTGTCTATTTTGCACCAGCTATTATCAATATTTTCCATCAGAATACCGTGCCGGTCAGCATGCACGGTCACCTGTTTTTTTAGCTTGCTGCCCAGTTTGCTGAACAAGGTCTCCGCACTCTGGTAAGACACCACTGGGTCTTCGTCGGCATAAAGCAGCAGAGTGGGGGTTTCAATATCGGCCAATAAGGCCTCGACATGATTGATCAGACGTCGCAATTCATATAGCGCCCGTACCGGCACATTGCAATAATTGATATCCGGATGTTCAGGCTCATTTTCCAGATAGGGTTTGACCCCTTCGAATGAAGACACCCAATGCACCAGCGTATTGGTATTGTGCAGTAAAGGGATCAGCATAAAATTGCTGTTAACAAATTTGATCGGCACAGACACCGCGACCAGTCCTGCGATTTCAGAATGATTTTCAGCCGCTAGTTTGCAACCCAATGCCGCCCCAGTTGAAAAACCGATGACAAACAGTTTGGAGCAGTTCATTTTCAAAATATTGAAACCGCGTTTAACGCTCTCAAACCATTGCTCAAAACTGAGTTCGCGCAATGCTGAAGCTGCAGTGCCATGTCCTTTGATGCGTACTCCCAGCACAGTAAATCCCTTTTCGGCAAGATAATGCCCATAATCACGCAACTCTGCCGGGCTCGCTAACAGGCCGTGAATCAACAATACACCAAAGCCATTCGCCTGCCGGGGACGAATAAAAAAGGGGCTGGGGTCTGCAGTAGCCGTTTCTGTCTGTTTGTATGCTTGCGCACCTTGCTGGTTATAATTTTGCTGTTCAAATGCCAGAATTAATTGCTCATCCTGTAAATGCCATGCCGCCAATTCATGCGGATTGATGTCCTGATAACTTCTGTCTGCTTCCAGTAATGCCTCGCGCACTGCTTTCAACGGTGCCGCTTCATTGTGGTAAACCGCAATCGGGTTTTCCAGCCTGATTTGATCGAAATGGTGATCTTCCCTAAGCTTGGGTAAAAAGTAATAGCATTCATCCTGCTCGGCAATCAATTCAGCCTCTTTGGCAATGCATATAAAATGATCGAAGCGGGCATTCAGGCCATGTACCAGATCACCGTATTCATCCGGATTCAGCAGACTGCGATGCAAATGAATGCGCGTATTTTTTTGCAGATTTTTAATCGCAATATACAAAACCGTATAAAAATGGCTCTTTTCAATATGACTGGAATTTGCATCCATAAATATCATCAATAACGTCGCTGCCAGATGACTTAGATTGATGGTCACATTGGCATAAATCCGCTTCATATATTGATTTCTTGAACATTTGGCATTTTTTACAAAATAGTGCCCAAGCAAGCGCTGCTTAAGATTTTTCGGACGATGGGTAAACCTGAACGCATCATCCGTACAGGTCATGTCCGATGCGACTTTTTGCATCAGCCACTGCGTTCTCCAGTCCCAGTCGCAACACGGATTCACCGGCACTCCCATGCGAATATCCATATCCGTGTCTTTCAACAGAATATTGCCTTCAATCAGCAATTCTTCCGCCTGTCGCAACGTGAGGTCATCAGACAGCAACTCCACACTTTTAAATAACAGGTTCTCGGATGAGCGAATGGGATAAAACGTGATATTGGCCGGGACAATCAGTGTCGGCTTTAATGCGACCGCCAGTAATTCATCCAGACTGTCGAAATGTAACTGCTCTTTCCAGTGTTGCAGCCTGTCAGAATCTTTATTCTTGAAGGCCAGACGTATGGCCGACTTGATGGCATCAACGCCCTGCCCCAACACTGCCGGCCCGGTATGATGCTTGCGCCGCTTGCCGGTAATGCGCGAATAAATACTGTATTGACCGTTTTTGTCTATCACCCGGCGATCTTTAACCATGCCACCTTCCGGAAACACAATCACTTTTCTACCGCGCAGAATTTGTTCGGCCATCAAGGCAAACAGACGGGGATGATCATGAGGAAAAACGCCGACATGTTGCAGATAATCAGCCAGAAAACTGTCGTCTACAAAAAATTCGCTGGAAGCAATGGAACAGCTGTAAGCCCCGGTTTTTTCATACATCAGAAACTGGGGAATAAAGGTTTCAAAGCGGGAGAAATGATTAAACAGAAAAATATCACCCTGTATCATCTGGTTATAGGCATGCAGGGAAATCTTGACGCTCAACAGGTTTTTTACTGCCCGTAATAACTTTACCGAGCGTTTGTACAACCCGGTGTCAATATCCGGCCATGTATCGGCATAAGTTAATTCAGACATGCTTTCTCCCTTAACAAACCACCCTGTTTTTGTGACTCTTCTGTGAACAGTTAATTCAAAAATATGAAACCATCTGGCTTTTACAAGATCAATTTAGTTGCAGGGGAATTCCATCCTGCATCCTACACACAACAGGGGAATAACAATGAATAACGTTAATAATATTTTCCGCAGTTTTGTTTCAGTTCTATGCTTAACCGGCCTGATGATTTCACCTGCCTATGCCAAAAAAAGCGACTGCTGGGTGGATATCTTTGATGATGCCCATTACCGGGGGACCAAGCATCGCATTAACGGGCCCAAAAAATTGCCTAATCTGCACAATGTAAAGGGAAAAAACTGGGACAAGAAAATTGAAAGTATTGTCGTCGGTCCAAGTGCGATTGCAATTTTATTTGAAAACAAAAATTTCAAATTAACCCTGGCTGAGATGGCTAATCACCCTGTGTTAATGAAATCTCTGGGTATTACCAAACAGGATGTGCTGGATGATTCAGAGTTGATTTTTCAACCGGGGATCAAGGTGCATAATTTTGGTGAATTCCATTTTAATCATAAAATTCGCTCCATTAAGGTGAATTGCACCAAGTAAAAAGCCTTATCAAGCTTAGTAATATACACAACCGATTCCTATTCAGAATCGGTTGTCAATTACAAATATACCCGCGATTTTACTATTGATTTGTATAGCGTCTGTTAATTTAATGTGTAATACTTAGTCTGACAGCTAGACTGGCATGTCGTGTTAAACAACTAGCTGGCAATGGGTCACGGGGGAAATTTCCTTGCCAATTATGCATATAAAAAATTTGCGAAAACATGCTGTTTTATGTTTTTTTATGATTTTTGCTTGTGTTTTACTGCAGGCCCGTCAAGCAATGGCCATTGATGTCATCATTAATAATTCTGTTCCTGAAAAGCAATTAAGCAAGCATAAACTCAGAGCCATTTTCACCATGAACCATCGCTATTGGCCGGATGGTGAAAATATTAAGGTTTATGTCCTCAAAGACAGCCACCCCACACACAAATCCTTTTCTCGCAAAAAACTGAATATGTTTGCCCATCAGTTAAGACGGGTGTGGGATCGTAAAACATTTTCCGGCACCGGTTATGCGCCTACAATTGTTAAAAGTGAACTGGAGATGTTAGAAAAAATCGCCACCACGCCATTTTCGATTGGCTATTTACTCAAGGTATCAGACAATGAAAGCATATCAACGATTGTTTTGCCTTAAATTTATCTCCCTGCTGCTCTGCCTGACCACTTCATCTGTAGCCAAGGCATGGTCGCTCCCTGATGACCTGGCATTTCATGGCTTTATCACGCAAAGTTTTTTCCACTCATCTGACAATAATTTTTATGGCCCCAGTGATGATGGCATCAGTCCAGGGTTAACAGAAATAGGATTAAATTTTTCCTACCAGTTAACTAACGATCTCAGTTTGCTTGCGCAAGGGCTCTACCGCAGAGCAGGTGATGTTGATAACGGCAGTGTGCGTTTGGATTATGGCTTGCTGGATTATAATTTATACAGTTACGATGCCGGTCAGGTCGGTATCCGCGCCGGACGCATCAAATATACCTATGGCCTGTATAACGAGACGCGCGACATCACCTTTGTCAACCCGTCGATATTCCTGCCTCAAGGCATGTATTTTGATCGTTCCAGAGACCTGCTGGTCAGTGCGGATGGGTTCACACTATATGCTGACCACACCACTTCATTCGGTGACTTTCATTTTAAATTTAATTTTGGATTGCCACCGGGAGACAGTGACGAAATCCGCTTTGCCGTACTTGGATCCCGTGCATCCGGTCTTCTGGAAACCGCACCGTCCTCTGCCACTCAATTACTGTATGAAGCCAATGGCGGTGAGTATATTTTAGGCCTCAGCCACAATTATTTAACACTGGAATACCAGCCTGCCCCAGGTGAGACTTTATTGGCCGGAACAACAGACATTCATGCGCTTGCATTTTCTGCTCAATATAACAGCAGCAATTTTACTTTAACTGGAGAGTTCAGCCATCGCTGGAATATCTTTCAAAATTATGGCAATGCGGCTATAGATAGAACGGTTCAATCCCAATTATGGTACGTCCAGGCCAGTTATCGGGTGATTCCCGAAGTTGAAGTGCTCATCCGCTATGAAGACCTTTTTATCAACATTAATGATAGAGAAGGAAACGCATTCATCATAAATGGCGAGCCTGGCCATCTTTCACGGGCCACCGACATGATGATTGGACTACGCTGGGACATTCACCCGTCATGGATGATGCGTGCCGAATACCACAGAATTAACGGAACCGCCTGGCTTCCTGTAGCCGATAATCCTGATTTAAATGCATTGGTAGAAAACTGGGATTTATATGCTGTCCAGCTTTCCTACCATTTTTAATCATGAAGACAACTTCCTCTCCTTTTTTTAGTTTAAAGTGGAAGATTTCATTTCTGACAATGATTATTTTCCTGTTACTGCATACCGCTTTAAGCTATGTCATTTACCTGGATACCCGGCAGAATTTTGTCAATGAACGCCATAATGTCATTAATCAGCTGCAAAATATTGCTTATGCACTAACGAACGACTCCTTTTTAATGCTGGATCAGTTTGCAGAATTGTTTTCGGTCACTGAACTGGAAAATCACTCTGACGATGCCACCATTCAGCTTTTTGCCACCTTAGACAAACATTGGGATCAATGGCAATTCATCTGGGACTTGGAAAATGCAAAGTTTTTTGATGCCTCCGGACAACAAGTCCGCAATTGGGGACATTCCTTAGCCCATAACCCGGACAAAATCATACAGGTACTGAGTAACGAAGTACCTGCGCATGATATTAATTGCGATCGAAATTGTTATTTGACCGCGACCATTCCCATCATGGCCAATGCCGAAATCATCGGCGCTTTCAGTGTCAGCCGGTCTTTTGCCGACACCATCATTGAATATAATCGTGCAACCCAATCCGATATAGCCATCATGGTGGCCTCAAACTCATCATTAAACACTCAATGGCCTTTTACGACCACTGCAATCACCAATGTGCAGACAAACCAGGATCTCCTGCAGCATGTGAAAAAAAATTATCTATTGGCGGATTTTTTAATTCAGCGTAATGTTGTCAACTTAAACGGCAAACACTATGAACTCAGTATTATCCCGGCAAACCAATCTACTGAGCGACTGGACGCGCCTTATTTTGTGCTGATTAATGACATCAGTAAGGCACATCAAGCTTTAAATCAAAATCTGGCAAAAATCTGGTTTTACGGCATCTTCAGTTTTATCATTTCTTTAACCATTACTTTAATCAGCCTGTATCTTGCTTTACGTCGCGTCATTCGTTTATCCAGCGCCATTCCTATTCTGGCAGATAAGCAATACGCAACGTTTCGTTCACGCATTGAGCCCGATCAAGCCAAAAAAAGGCTGTTTGATGAACTGGATACGCTAAACCTGAACGCATACAATCTGTCTCTTCAACTGGAAGAGCTGGAAAAAATGGTATCCAGTCAGATCCATAAACTTATCAATCAAGGTGAAGCGTTATCTAAAGAAAAAGATTTTATTCAACATTTGATTAACATGGCGCCCATCCTGATCCTGACCCAGGATAAAAACGGTCAAATTCTTTCCATTAATCAGGCAGGCATCCAAGAATTTACGTTTCAGGAAGAATTGATCATTAACAATCCGTTTGAACGTTTTATTCCCAAGTCCGAAAAGCAACATATCGACATACTCAAGCAGATTCGTAATGGAGAAATTACCACACATATCAAATACGATGGCTTTCTGGAAATCAACCCCAGCCAAAAAAGACACATTTCATGGATTCACTCGCCTATCAACACCTCTGTTAACCAACAAGCGAAGGTATTATCCCTGGGTGTTGATATCAGTGATCGCAAGTTGATCGAAGAACAAATGCTTAATTTAGCTACCCATGACCATTTAACGGGGATCAACAATCGGCGAAAATTCCAATCTGAATTGAAACGCGAACTGGCCACTGCGCAACGTAACCAGCAACAATTTGGTTTGATGTATATCGACCTGGATCAATTTAAAATTGTCAATGACTCATGCGGCCATCATGCTGGCGACAAACTGCTACTTGAAGTCACCCGCCGACTGGATAATGTCATCAGGGAAACCGATATTTTAAGCCGGATTGGAGGAGATGAATTCACCCTGATCATGCCTAACACCAATATTGATGGCATCACACATGTCGCCACCAAAATCAACGAATGCATTCGGGCCATTGAATTTTCTGCTGACAAGCGGATGTTTAAAATCGGTGCCAGTATAGGTATTGCCATGTACCCTGACCACGGGAGTGATGCACAGGAACTGCTAACCAACGCGGATATGGCCATGTACTATGCCAAGGAAAATAGACGCGGCCAATACCATGTATATTCGCCAAACAAACACTTTACGGTCCATTTGAGTAACCGGGTGTACTGGAAAGAAATCATAGAAAACGCATTACAACACCAACAATTCTTTTTTCAGTACCAACCCATACAATTTATCCCTGATGGTTCCATTTCTCATTACGAATGCCTGTTACGTATAAAGGACGAAAATGAAGCCATCCTGATGCCTGGCGACTTTATCCGGCAAGCGGAAGAATCCGGATTAATCGGCCAAATCGACCGTCTGGTTATTAAAAAGGGAATTCAAACCCTATTGAAACATGCAGAAAATGACCGTTGCAAGCTGGCAATTAACCTATCCGGACGTTCTTTTAATGACGTTAACCTGCTTCAGTTTATTACTCGACAATTGGCCGAAACCCGCGTCAACACAAAAAACATCATTTTTGAAATCACTGAAACCGCAGCCGTCTCAAACTTTACTGCTGCGCAGGAAATGATTAACAGCATAAAGACAATGGGGTGTCAGATTGCTCTGGATGATTTTGGCGTGGGCTTTTCATCTTTTTACTATCTGAAACATTTACCCGTCGACTATGTAAAAATTGACGGCAGTTTTATCCGCCAACTCGACAACAACAAAGAAGACAGAATCTTTGTCAAAGCCATCACAGACGTCTGTATAGCTTTGGACAAAAAAATCATCGCCGAATATGTTGAAAACGAAGCTATTCTCAATATAGTCCGTGACTTTGGTATTGAATACGCGCAGGGGTTTTATATCGGCAAGCCTGATGATATTAGCTTGCAACTTGATGACTCAAACGACGCTTCCCCTGGTTAAGGCAGCCTGTTACTCAGAAAGAAGCTGAACAGTGCGACAAAAATTATTAAGCTGTGAACAAAACATGCTGTGCCTATGCCGCAGGGTTAACTCACAGCGCTGTTGAATTACCTTTGTATACTCCCGAAATCTTAAGCGCTTATCCACATAACACATGATTTCAGGTATTCAGATTCTGTGATTATCCGGATAAACATCCTATTTATTTGAGATAGTTTTGTTAATTTTACAAGCTATAGTAGCGACTCCTATATTCACAGAGAATCTAATGAGAACGCTTTTTATCCTGTTCAGCTATGGCCTTTTATCCATGGGGTATGCAACTGAAAAACAGGTTTTCGAGAGCTCACAACAGGCTACCACACTCATTGAATTATATACTTCTGAAGGTTGCAGCAGTTGCCCGCCTGCTGATCAATGGCTCAGTCGATTAAAACACAGCAAAAAATTATGGCATGACCTTATCCCCATCGCTTTCCATGTCGATTACTGGGATGACCTTGGCTGGAAAGACCCTTATGCTTCCCGCGAAAACTCCAACCGGCAACTCAACTATCACCTCCAGAACCATCTCAGCTCAGTCTACACCCCTGGTTTTGTCGTTTCTGGAAATGAATGGCGAGGCTTTTTCTCGGGTAAAAACTTACCTGACCCGCACACTACACATCATGTGGGCAAATTAACAGTAGAAATTGAAGCAGATCAACTCAAGATAAATTTCTCAGGCAAGAAACAAACTCTGGATTTTCATATCGCACTGTTAGCTTTTGACCTGACCAATGCCATCAAATCTGGCGAGAATTCAGGACGGCTGCTCAAACATGATTTTGTAGCCATTGAACACACAACTGTTGAATCAAACACCAACGAAGTTCTTCTTACCATGCCTCAACTGGAAGAAATGAGAAAAAACAAACGCGCTCTGGTCGTTTGGGTTAATTCAAAATTATCTTTAAAACCCATTCAAGCCGTGGGGGGGCCACTGAGCTTGTAGCAGCGCCTCCTTCACTGAAACGGAATTCAAGGGGTCGATTCCGCTGGGTTCTGGCAATGCGTAAAGCGATCATACCCAGCCACGTCACATAAAAATCAGCATCCTCCTGGGATTGACAAAATGCCCCCCATAGCCGATTTTCGTTTGGTATTTCAGCGGACTTTTCAGCATTCTGATTCATTAATAAGTGAAAAACAGATGTATATGTTGAGTTAAATTGGGATTAAGAATATAGTTTTAGCAGAGGCTTGTCACACCTTTATATTTAGGGCATCTCTATAAATGCACTTTTCCGCGATAGCGGCGTTGGCAGCGTACTCGAATCCTCAGGTACGCCTTACACTGTGCTTCTCCGTGCGCTGCCGTCTTGCTCTCGCAAAATAATTCACTTTTTTAGAGACACCCTTTCGTCCATTAAAGCGTTTAACAGGCGCTACCCTTTGGAGGTTGCTATGAAAAGTATTTTATTTTCCTTATTCGCCCTCACCTCTAGTGTGTCTGCCACTGCTGCAAACAGCATTATCGGAGGCTGGTATTTTGGCCCAGGTTATCCATCCAACAACGGCATCGTCATAACATTCTTCGAAGACGGTACATTTTATATGGCTGAAGATGGTGTAGCAGAAGCTAACGGTGGCCCCGGTATGGAACGGGGCAGCTATGTGTTTAATGCGAATCAACACTCGCTGACTACCACTGTCATTGATGACACCAGTGGCAACTGGGGACTGTCCCACACATTTATTAGCCGCGCCGAACTGAAGGGCGATACATTGACTGTTAAAGTCGCTGGTGAACCCCTGCCTTTTCCATTTTCCCGGCTCGACACGCAAAACCCAATACTGGGCAGTTGGTATTCTGGCCCCGGTTCTCCGCATGACAATGGGGTTGTGATCAGTTTTTTAGCCCACGGAAACTATTTTATGGCGGAGGACGGCATCGCTGATGACGGCGGCGGCCCCGGCATGGGACGCGGCGATTACCAGTGGGATGGTGAAAATAACATCACTTTTAATGGGGGTGGACTACAAGGCATACCGTGGCGAGACACAACCGGGGACTGGGGCTTATCCCATGCACTTGTCAGCCACATTCAAATCAATGGCGATGTGATGACGGTAAGCATTGATGGAGAAGGTGAGAGACAACTGACCCGCATTCAAGCTTCGCCAGTTTTTCATGCCCTTATTCCTATCCCTGCACTCAGCATTTGTTTACTATTTTTCACTCTCGCCGCAACGACTTTCTTGCATCAGACCCGCCGTCGTCACTGCAAGTAAGAGATGTAT
>SPJL01014239.1_pt1 | contig 24573 bp, 20 predicted proteins | sample 3741751 | NCBI WGS metagenome assembly SPJL01 (sample SAMN10925998, study PRJNA522277) | cold seep metagenome | isolation source: Elba SIP-enriched marine methane seep metagenome, extraction at timepoint T3 | place: Italy: coast of Elba, Mediterranean Sea | reverse complement strand
TTGTTGTTCGAGCTTTTCCTGAATCGATTGTAGTTGGCGAATTTTGGCCATACAAGGTCGGCACCAACTTGCCCAAAAATTGAGATAGATGACCTTGCCCTGATAATGATGTAAACTAACCGGACGCCCTGTAGGGTCGGCGAGGGTAAAATCTGGTGCCAATGACCCCGCGGCATATTTCATGACCTGATAATAGTTTTGCATCACCTTTTCGTCAAACTGAGGATAGGGATTGTGGTCAGAGAAATCCCAGTATTGGCGTTGCAGTGCTTCTACCTGTTTGGCTCTAAAGCCACGGACCAACATTTCAGATTGTAAAAAAGCCAAGGCCTTTCCCTGGAAAATATTTTTGGCGAGCTTATATTGATTGACATAGGCATTGCCCGTTGTTTCCTCTTGTGCCGCATAACGATAGCAGAGGTAAGCTTGTAGAAATTGGCGATACCAGTAGTTGCCAATATTTTCATTTTGCAGTGGGACTTCGTCGAGGAAGTCAAAAAAGCTTTCGGTGATGCCAAAGCGATTTTTAAATACATCCCCATAAAGCAAAAGGTGATAGGCCCAGTCGTAGATAATTTCAGAGCTGATAAAATCGCGGAACGCAGGAGTAAGGGCACTGGGGTTGTTTTGCATAAAAAAATCGAGATCGGCAAAGGCCTGCTTTTTACGTAAGGCCATCTTTTGACGAAACTGATCTGGAGTGCTCGCTAGCATCAAGCGATCCATGGTCGGAGTATTGACATACCAATAGCTACCACGACTGCGATATTGCTTGAGCTTAAAAGCATTGAGTTCCGGCGGATGTTGTTCGAAATATTTTTTGAGATGCGTATTATTGGCTCCACCACGATGATCAAAGCGCATGGTAAAGGGAAAAGAATTAGCATCGGTAATGACTTCTAGCGTATCTTGAGGCTCAAGATAGATCAAGGCTTTGTTGCGCGAATAAGTCAGGGTGACGAGCTGCGGTTCGTTTATGGCAAGGGGAAAGGCAAAGTAACCTTCATCAGTAACGGCAGCAGTATAAACGACGTTTTTATCGTTGAGGTATTTTTCGTTGACGTTGATTTCGATTTCCTTGACCAAGCCCAAATTGTCAATCCGCCCCATCACTAAAGTGTTTTCCTGAGCATAAGATGACAGGAGTGGAAGACAGAGGCTAAGAAGGAATAATGCGGTGCGGGGTAGAAATAACGACATCGTATCCTGTTTTTTTCTAATAAAATAGTAGTAAATTTTATGCCAAGATTGAGGGGGATACATTTACTTAGGCATAACGTAAAGTTCGGAAAAATAGTACTTAATCCGTAAAGCGATCTGCCCGTAAGTTAAAAGCTAGGGCGATAAGAAAACGCTGTCCTTCAGGTGAGAATTTTTTTGTGTGATAAAATGCTGAAAAACAGCTATTTAAGATTGATTAAAATAAAAATGTATCATCAGTTTATGGAATTTTCCACTCCGGAGCGTCCATGTATATCCTTTTTCCACTAAACCCAATACGTCATGAACGCCAAGCAATGGATATTTCCCGAAGCCCTTTCCCCCCAGGCCCAGACCACCTGCGCCGAGCTAGCCACGGCCCTCCAATTGCCACCAATACTAGCTCAAGTGCTCTGGCAACGCGGCATTCAAACCCTATCCGATGCCCAACACTTTCTCCATGCCGGAGCAGAAGAACTCCACCAACCCTTTCTGATGCAAGACATGCATCGCGCCGTGGAAAGACTCCACCAAGCCATCGAAGGAAAGGAGAAAATCCTGCTCTACGGCGATTACGATGTTGATGGCACCTCCGCAGTGGCATTACTCTATCGTTTTTTGGAGGCCACCGAAGCTTCGGTAGATTACTATATTCCCGATCGCTATCGAGAAGGGTACGGACTCTCCAGAGCTGGCGTGGAATATGCCCGCGATCAAAAGATTGACCTGCTGCTGTGTTTGGATTGTGGGATCAAGGCCCACGAAAATATTCAGTTAGCAAATGATTTTGGGATACAGGTGATCGTTTGCGATCATCATTTGCCCGGAGAAACACTTCCTCCGGCGTTCGCAATCCTTGATCCCAAACGCCCTGGGGATAATTATCCCTTTTCCGAACTTTGTGGTACGGGAGTCGCCTTTAAACTGGCGCAAGCCTACGCCCTTTCCCAAGGTTGGCCAGACTCCGCTACGGACAATCTACTCGACCTCGTAGTTGTGGCGACGGCTAGTGATATAGTGCCCCTCATTGGTGAAAATCGCATCTTAGCACGTCTTGGTTTGCAACAACTCAATGCTATGCCCAGCGCTGGTTTAGCGGCTCTGATTCGCCAAAGTCGACGGGTGCAGCCTCTAGGGATTAGCGATGTGGTATTTGGTTTGGGCCCGATGATCAATGCTGCGGGAAGACTCGGCGATGCTCGCGAGGCTGTACGTTTGTTATTGGCCAAAGATCCTCTTGAGGCAGAGCAACTGGCAGTGGGACTAGATCGTCGCAATGAGGATCGTAAAGCTGTGGATCGTGCCATGGCAGAAGAAGCGCGTAGCCTCTTCCTCGCTCAGCCCGATTGGGAAGCGCGCAAAAGTATAGTGTTGTATCAAAAGGATTGGCATAAAGGCGTGGTGGGTATTGTAGCTTCGCGAATGGTAGATTGGTTTCAGCGACCGAGTATCATTCTGACGGAATCAGAAGGGAAAATAGTGGGCTCCGCTCGTTCGGTGCGTGGTTTTGACTTGCACGAAGCCTTGGGAAAGTGTGCCCAACATTTTAGCAATTTTGGTGGTCACCGCTATGCGGCTGGCTTGACTCTCGCAACCGGAAACTTCGAGGCTTTCCAAGCTGATTTTGAAAAAATAGTCGAAAAAAATATCGATCCGCAAAGCCTGCAAGCAGAGATTCGATTAGCTGGAGCACTTGAACTGGCAGCGATCGACTTTGATTTTTGGCGGCAATTACAACGACTGGCGCCTTTTGGTCCGGGGCATCGCAGTCCTGTATTTTGGACCGAGGGAGTAGAGGATAATGGATATGCGCGCTTGTTGAAGGAGCAGCATTTGAAGTTTAGTTTAAATAGGCCGAGGCAAGCAGCGCTACCCGCTATTGCTTTTGGGCAAGGGGAATCTTTGGCCACGGTACAAGGCGGGCGATTTAATCTTTGCTATACTTTACAAGACAATTTCTGGCAAGGTCAGCATAGTTTACAGCTACAAGTTCGCGACCTCCAAGCAGAAAAATAGGGCTGGGACTTGCGCGGTTTGAAAAAAGCGACTAAATTTGTTGATATGTCAACAGTTGATGAGTATGTAAAAGCACAAAAGCTGGAAGATGTTATCTATTTCCTTGCGGAAAGGATGCAACGACAGGCAAAGAGTTACTCGCGAAAAGTTTTGCGAGAACATGGCTATACCATTACCATCGATCAATGGTTGGTGATCAAAAAGATCAGTGAAGAACCTGGAATTACTCAGGTAGATATTGCCCAGACGACCTTTAAAGACCCTGCAGCAGTAACTCGGATTTTAGATATTCTGGTCCGAGAAGACTTGGTTGAGCGTCGGATGGGAACGGAAGATCGTCGGGTATTCGAAATTTATCTGAGTGTCAAGGGCGAAGAATTGGTGGTAGGAGTGATGCCGCTAATTTATGGTATCCGGGCCAAGGGGATGGATGGCTTGAGCCAGCAAGAATTAGAGGCGATGACTTCAGGTTTGAAAAAGATGTATGAAAACCTTTTGAAGTAGCTTCTTGTATTGGTCTATTTCTTTATCAAAATCATTGATATATCATTAGTTGATAAACCTGAATTGTTTTATGCTAAACGGTAAATATTTATTCAGTACCCTAATCTTGTTTTCACTGAGCTTCTCGATCTACGCCCAGCAAAGGATCGTGGAGGGGCCAATGGAGGCTGAATTTCGCGTTAGTAATGATTCGATTGACCTCGATTTCTTTGCTCCTACCCAAGGCTGGTTGGCCGTTGGCTTTAATGATCGAGATGCTATAGTGGGGAGCGATTTGATTCAAATGCGCGTACGCAAGGGGCAGATTGAAATTCAGGATCAGTTGGTTACGGGCCTGGGCCAACACCCCCAGGATGAAGAGCTAGGCGGGCAAAATAACATCCGTATTCTTGCAGGGCAGGAAGAACAGAAAGGCACGAGGATTCGCTGCCGGATTCCTCTTCGCTCTGGTGATGCCAATGATTTTCAGCATCAGGACGGCCAGGCCTTTTGGTTAATCTTAGCCTATTCGGTCGACGACGACTTTAACCATCACTCCCGTTTGCGTCGGCACCGTAAAATTCGATGGGAATAAATGCATCGTTTTTTTGACCAAATAATTGATACATCATTAATTGTAAAATCAATCATATTTAATAAAATATCAAAATCATGAAATTCACAATGTTTTTGTTGAGCACCCTCTTATTCGCCACCACGCCCACCGATACCAATGAAGATTTGAATGCCATCAGTACTGCCCTCGAACAGTTTGCCCAAGGCGCCGACCACAACGATGTTGAGCAACAAGGAGCGGTGATGGACGAAAGTTTTCGCGTCGTTTGGAACGACACCAAGGAAGGCATAATCAAAACCCTCGACCGAGCTACTTATCTCCAACTTATTGAAAATAAAACTTTTGGAGGCGGAGATCGGAAAATGGAAATTTTATCGATTGACTTATTTGAAGGAGTCAATGCTACTGCAAAGGTGCGACTCAGTCAGGAGGGCAAACCGACGATGTACAGTTTTTTTTCACTGGTAAAAGTTAAAGGCAAATGGCTGATCACTACCGATCTAGTGCTAATGAAATAGGAAATCTATTCCCTGGGCAATGGTATCACCGATCTTTTTACACATGGGTTTTGCTCGCTTGGATCGGGCTGGGCGGAAGCATGTTCTCTGCACCACAACTGGAGAATCTTTGCGAGGCGAGTTGGGAGCTATCGAGCATCCAAGGCCCTGATGCGGTTACCGACTTTGGTACCCTTGGCACCGAATGGTGTTTTGCTTCGGATAGTAAACACCTTTGGAGTGGGGCAGCCGGAGCAAAGGAATATTCCTGGGCCTTATATGGCCGTAACCTACTGATTCGAAGCGGAAAAATAGAACATGGCTATCGCGTAACGCTACTTAGCTCTGACCAATTGATATTGAGAGGAGGAGGACAAACTTTTCGGTTTCATAGACCACATGCCCCTTAAGACAAGTTCTCATGGAGGCCACTTCATAGACCAAGGAGGCTACCCTAATTTTTGGGGCAGCCTCTTTTTTTGTATTTTACCCCAGCACGTGCTAAAACAAATTCATGGAAAAGCTACTGCGCCCCTTTATCGATGGGGTTGGAAAAATTAATGAAACGGTTGGGCGAGCGGTAGCTTGGCTTACCTCAGGGCTGGTATTGCTAGTTTGTGCCGATGTCCTGATGCGATATTTTTTTAATACCACCGCCGCTTGGGTAATGGAATTAGAATGGCATTTATTTGCTTTCATTTTTTTACTGGGAGCCGCCTACGCCTTTAAGCACGACCGCCATGTCCGAGTCGATTTATTTTACGACCGCTTCTCTCCTCGCGACCAAGCTTGGGTCAACCTCGTTGGCGGTCTCGTCTTTCTGCTGCCCTGGTGCCTAATCTTGATTTACGTTTCCTTTCAATACACGCTTGGTAGTTATCAAATTGGCGAAGGTTCTCCAAATCCGGGAGGTCTACCGTATCGCTTTATTGTTAAAGGATCTATTACGGTGGGTTTAGTACTCCTATTACTCCAAGCTTTGGCCAGTATTGCCGAGGCCTGGCTAGTGATCCAAGGTCGAGCCGATGAAGTCGAAAAAACAAACCAACAACTCGAAGCTGATTGATTCATGGAAATACTAGCCCTACTACTTTTCCTAAGCATTTTTATCCTGATCCTTTACGGTTATCCAGTGGCCTTTACCATGGGCGGAATTTCCATACTCTATGGATTGTGCTTCTTGCACCTCGCCGATTTTACAGCCTTGCCGCCCCGGATTGTTGGGGTCATGAGTAATATCATTTTGCTGGCCGTACCACTGTTTATTTACATGGGGATTATGTTGGAAAAATCGGGACTAGCGGAAAGTTTACTGGAAACGATGGCGATGTTGTTTGGTAAATTGCGAGGAGGCTTGGCGATTTCGGTCGTCATTGTAGGAGCGCTTTTAGCCGCTTCGACGGGAATTGTTGGAGCTACCGTGATTACGATGGGTTTGATTAGTTTGCCTACCATGCTCAAGCGAGGTTATCAGCCGGAGTTGGCAACGGGGACGATTGCTTCGGCGGGGACCTTGGGGCAAATTATTCCACCTTCGGTGGTCTTGGTACTCTTGGGCAGTGTGCTCAATGTATCGGTTGGTGATCTTTTTCGGGCCGCCTTATTACCGGGCGTTTTACTAGTGGCCTGTTACATTATTTACATTCTCATTCGGGCGGCGATTACGCCAGAAAGCGCGCCACCGATTCCTGCGGAAGAGATTGAAGCCTATCGACAAGATCCTAATTTTTGGCCAAAGGTGATTAAGGCTTTTGTATTGCCCTTGCTGTTGATTGTGGCGGTATTGGGATCGATTTTTAAAGGCATTGCCTCGCCTACGGAGGCTGCGGCGGTAGGGGCCTTGGGAGCAACTTTATTGACCATTCTCCAAGGGAAACTAAGTTTAGAAACGCTTCAGGCCGTCATGCGGGAAACGACGCTCTTGACCTGTATGGTGTTCATGATCTTGTTGGGGGCAACGACCTTCTCGTTTGTGTTTCGGGAAATGGGCGGGGATACCTACCTCATCGAGTTGATTGAACAATCCAATCTTTCTCCGATGCTTTTCTTATTCTTGGTCATGATCGTCGTGTTTGTAGCGGGCTTTTTTATCGACTTTATCGAGATCATCTTTATCATAGTCCCGGTAGTAGCGCCGATCTTTAAGCTCTACGATATGAATTTGATTTGGATTGGAATTTTGTTGGCAATGAATCTGCAAACTTCCTTTCTCACTCCTCCCTTTGGCTTTGCCTTATTTTACCTCAAAGGAGTGGCTCCTCCCAGCGTCACCACGGGCCACCTGTACCGAGGTATCGTTCCTTTTGTGGTCATCCAATTGGTCTTTCTGCTCTTGGTTATTTTCTTTCCCGACCTGGTTTTTACCCTCTTTAGCAACAAGTAGACCGGATGTGACATAATAATGACCGTGGAATTTGAAAATTGCTTGATTTTTCCCGAATTTAAAGAGTTACTTGATTCGCAATCATTTATTCAATAGGATTATATGGACGCTTTTTTAGCTTTTTTTGAAAATATGCCCACCACTTATAAGTTAGGCTGGGTCTTTATCTGCTTGATTATTAGTTGGGGTTTGGAAGGGTTTATTCCCTTGGTGCGCTTGGAGTATAGCAAGTGGAAACACGCCGGAGTTAACCTCATTTTCCTTGGCACTTCTATGATCATCAACCTGCTTTTTACCATCGCCACGGTTGCTATCTTTATCTGGACGAGTGACAATCAAATCGGATTTTTACACTTCGTCAACTTTCCCGTTTGGTTGGAATTATTGATCTCCATTATGCTACTCGACTTTATTGCTCAGTACGTGGCGCATTATCTGCTACACCGGGTAAGCTGGATGTGGAAATTTCATATGGTGCATCACAGCGACACTAAAGTTGACGCGACTACGGGCACTCGCCACCACCCCGGAGATTATATTATGCGCGAATGTTTTGCGCTTTTTGCAATCGTGATCAGTGGAATGCCGTTGGCCTATTACCTCGTGTACCGGATTTGCAGTATCCTTTTTACCTACCTCACCCACGCCAATATCCAATTGCCGTCCTGGCTCGACCGGACCATCAACCTTGTTTTCGTTACGCCTAATATGCACAAATTTCACCACCACTACGAGCGGCCTTGGACGGATACCAATTTTGGCAATATCTTCTCTATCTGGGATCGGATGTTTGGAACCTTAGTCTACGATGATCCAAAGAAAATCCGCTACGGCTTGGATGTTTTAGAGGACCACAAGGACGAAGATGTTTGGTATCAGTTTAAAGTGCCTTTTGATAAATCGGTGAAGACGGATTACTAGGCTGTTTTCTGAACAGCGACTAAATCTGGATATCATTATAATACACCTTCTCGGTTAGATCGGACCAAGCCGCGGCTTGCTGGCGGAACTTTTGGTAAGATTCGTATACCTTTTTACTAAAAGGGTCACGGTCGGTAATTTCGGTGATAATCTCTTCTGTATAGTCGCGCAATTGCCGGAGTACCTCTTCTGGGTAGCGACGGATTTCGACCTTTTCTTCCGTGATTAGTTTTTGGAGGTAAATGCTGTTTTTGGTTTCAAATTCGGAGAGCATCCAGATGTTGAGGCGTTGAGAGGCTGCTTGGAGAATGGCCTGAAGGTCGCTAGGCAGTTGATCGTATTTTTGTTTGTTGATAAAAAATTCGAGTGCCGTTCCCGTTTCGTGCCATCCCGGTGTATAGTAATATTTTGCGATTTGGTGAAAACCCATTTTGTAATCGTGGTAGGGGCCAATCCATTCTGTGGCATCAATAACTCCTCTTTCCAAACCGGTGTACAAATCTCCCCCCGGCAATAAAACCGGAGCGCCACCTGCCTTTTCCAATACCTTACCTCCCAAACCCGGCATCCGCATTTTAAGCCCTTGCAAATCATCCATCGAATTGATCTCCCGGTTGAACCAACCACCCATTTGCACTCCCGTGTTTCCGCCAAGCAAAGGCACCAAACCATATTCCGCATACAACTCTTGCCAGAGCTCCATGCCACCACCGCAAATGATCCAGGCATTGAGTTGCTGGGCATTCATCCCAAATGGGACAGAGGCAAAAAACTGAGTCGCCGGATCTTTCCCCGCCCAGTAATAAGCCGCTCCCGATCCGATCTCCGCCGCGCCACTGCGCACCGCATCAAAGGCTTCGAGCGCTGGTACCAATTCTCCTCCGCCATAAACGCGAATATCCATTCGCCCCCCCGACATCTCTCGTACCCAATCCGCAAAGAGGGTACAACCCTCCCCCAGCACGGGAAAGTTAGGCGGCCAAGTCGTTACCATTTTCCAACGATAACTATCACCAGATACGACACTCGAACTACTGTTGTCTTGAGCCATACTTTTACCCCCAAAGGTGCGAATGGCAAAGGGAAGAGAGATGGTGCCGAGTGCCAGACCACGAAAGAAATTTTTACGAGTAAGCTTAGCCATACTAGGTACTTGAAAGGATGAAGAGTAGTATTCTTGCTTAAGGTAAAACCAAAAGTGCAGATTGCAAAAATAATTGACCCAAGTTGCGGATAATGCAGGTCAATAAGGCGGATTTCAAGAGTCCGCTCTGCGGACGAAAGGAATATCCAACGCATTTAGCTGCTTTTGGGATTATTCGCAATTTGAATTAATGAGAGACGACTTACAGCTAATAATTCACATATCTAAATGCTTTTCTGTTTGGTGGAACCCTTATTTGGGGCTATCTTTGGAATAGGATGAAAACTCATTTCAACATCAAATTTCTCGAAAACGCTACAGAGACCCTTCGGGCCATTGCTCATCCCATGCGTATTGCCATCGTTGAGCTGTTGTACCGCAATCAAAGTATGTCGGTCACTGAAATCTACGAACAACTCGAAATCGAACAGGCCATCGCCTCGCACCACCTGAGAATATTGAAAAACAAACAGATTGTTCAGGTTTCTCGCCAAGGAAAAAATTCTTACTACTCCCTCGTCAACGAAGATTTTTATACCATCATCGAAGTGATGAAGAAAGTGCTTTAATCAGCCTCCCCATTTTGACCTTTTAATTTCCTAATTTTTTTCTGTTATTACTCTGTTCCCAATTATTTTATTGGTTGAAGAAGAAAAAAACACAACTTTATTTGTAAATATATACATATCTATATACTTTAGTGATTAATTCGAATTCACAGCAGCATTAGCATTCAACTCTAAAAGAAAAAAACAATGATTAAACATTACTCCAAGCGCCTTTACCGGCTCGCTTTGAATTTTGCGCTGTGTCTGGGAATATGCTGTCTTGCGCTGCCTCTGCTAGGGCAAGAGGTCAAACCCAAGACAGACGATGCTTATCGTCCGCTTACGCTCAAGCTTAGTGAAGATGGATCGAAATACATCCGCTTCATCACCTGGCATCAAATCTGGGGGACTACACAAAACCTAGCCGATGAAACCAGCGATTTCAAGCTTACGCCCAGCCTCCGTCGTTCTCGCTTTTTAGCCCTGGCTCAGTGTTCGCCACGTTTTTTAATCCTTACCCACTGGGGCCTCAATGGATTACAGGCCAGCAATATGGACCCTCTCGGCAACCGTAGCAATGCTCCTCAGTTGTTTTTGCATGATGCATGGGCGGAGTTTATGGTTGATCAAGGGCTTTACATCGGAGCTGGCTTACACTACTGGAAAGGCATGAACCGCCTCGCCAATTCGAGTACGCTTAATTTTATGACGCTGGATCATACGCGCCCCTTTCTCGGCTGGCACAGCCTGGGGTATACGGATCAGTTTGCTCGCCATATGGGGATTTACTTTAAGGGTACGATTGGTAAATTTGATTACCGATTAGCCTTTAATGATCCTATCCAAAATGGTTTTGCGGCGGAGCAAACTCCCGGCCCTAACCAAGTGGCTTATAATAGCCTCAACGTTGAAAGCGACAAAGGGAATTTCGTCAGCGAAGGCTATCTGCGTTACAATTTTTGGGATATGGAATCCATCAAATTGCCTTATGCCGTTGGGACTTATCTGGGTAAGAAAAAAGTCTTGAATATCGGTGCGGGTTTCTTTGCACAGCCCAATGGTTCGGTTTCTTTGCAGGGCGATTCCAGTTTACTTTTCCACAATGTTATTCACTTTTCGGTAGATGCTTTCTTTGATTATCCGGTAGGAACCAAAGGAGATGCGTTGACGGCCTACGCCACGTACATGAATTTTGACTATGGCCCGAATTGGACGGGGCTGTGGTCGGGAACCGGAGCTGCGGTTTATGGGCATGTGGGGTATTATTTTTCGCAGGCAAAGATACAACCCTATCTGGCTGTACAGGCCCGTGGCTTCGACAGTTATCAAGGCACCGACCGTCCTACGGGTACGAGTCTAAATGCTGGAGTCAATTATTTTATCAATGGCCACCACGCTAAGCTTACTTTAGAGTACCACGGGATCACTCCGGGAGGCAATCGACCCGTAGACGGTACGGATCGTACGGCGCAAATTCGTTTGCAAGCTCACGTTTTCTTATAATTGAAGTAGACAGTTGTTTAAAAACTTAGATCATGACAGATAAAAAAATGCAAGCCTATTGGCGAGAAAATATTCGCTACCTCGGAATCCTCCTCAGTATTTGGTTTTTTGTTTCCTATGGCTGTGGTATTCTCTTTGCCGATGCCCTCAACCAAATTCAGATTGGTGGCTTCAAACTTGGCTTCTGGTTTGCCCAACAAGGCGCTATTTACGTCTTCGTAATTCTCATCTTCGTTTACGTCAACCTAATGAATAAGCTCGACAAAAAATACGATGTCGACGAAAAGTAAACCAAAGAACCTTCTTTTCAATCTAAAAACTCATTGATACCATGGGTGTTCAAACCTGGACTTTTATTATCGTAGGGCTTACTTTCCTACTCTATATCGCCGTTGCCATCTGGGCGCGCGCGGGTTCTACTAAAGAATTTTACGTCGCTGGTGGTGGTGTCCACCCCATCGCCAATGGAATGGCCACCGCCGCCGATTGGATGTCAGCCGCCTCGTTTATTTCTATGGCCGGACTGATCTCTTTTATGGGCTTTGATGGTGCCCAATACCTGATGGGATGGACTGGAGGATATGTACTGTTGGCCTTATTACTCGCGCCCTATCTGCGGAAGTTTGGCAAATTTACGGTCCCCGATTTTATTGGCGAGCGGTACTATTCCGACACTGCACGAATAGTGGCAGTAATCTGTGCTCTCTTTGTTTCTTTCACCTATGTGGTTGGGCAAATGAAAGGAGTCGGTATCGCCTTCTCACGTTTTCTTGAAGTGGACTTTACCACGGGAATTATTATCGGAGTCGGGATCGTTTTTTTCTACGCCGTGCTGGGAGGAATGAAAGGGATCACCTATACCCAAGTAGCTCAATATTGCGTTTTGATTTTTGCTTATTTGGTCCCCGCAATTTTTATTTCCATCCAGATGGTAGGCAACCCAATTCCTCAACTTGGCTTTGGTGGGACTTTGGAAGAAGGGATTCCCTTACTGGATAAACTCGATATGTTGCACACCGATTTGGGTTTTAAGGAATATACCAGTGCCAACAAACCAAGGATTGATCTCTTCTTTATCACCGCCGCATTGATGATGGGAACCGCAGGACTGCCTCACGTTATCGTCCGTTTTTTTACGGTGCCTAAAGTACGCGACGCGCGACAGTCGGCGGGTTGGGCCTTGGTTTTTATTGCCTTGCTCTATACCACCGCTCCGGCGATCGCAGCTTTTGCCCGTACCAATATGATCAATACCGTAAGCAACCAACCCTATTCGGAATTACCCGCTTGGTTTAGCAATTGGGAGAAGACCGCGCTGTTGAAATTTGACGATAAAAATGGTGATGGTTTGGTACAGTATTACAATGATAAAAACCACGAATACGTCAAACAGGTAGCGGATAAAAAAGGCTGGAAGGGCAATGAATTGACGGTGGATCGGGACATCATGGTATTGGCCAATCCGGAGATTGCTAAGTTGCCCGCTTGGGTTATTGCTTTGGTAGTAGCTGGAGGTTTGGCAGCTGCCTTATCCACCGCAGCAGGTTTACTTTTGGTGATTGCCACTTCGATTTCGCACGATCTCTTTAAAAAGATTATTCGCCCTGATATTTCGGAGAAAGGAGAATTGCGTGCCGCACGGATAGCCATTGCGGTAGCGGTAATCGTAGCGGGCTATTTTGGGGTCAATCCGCCGGGCTTTGTGGCCCAGGTGGTGGCATGGGCCTTTGGTTTAGCAGCTGCTTCTTTTTTTCCAGCCATCTTGCTCGGCATTTTTGACAAACGCACCAATATGGAAGGAGCCATTAGTGGCATGCTTGTAGGTTTGGTTTTTACGGGTGCTTACATTATCTACTTCAAATACGGGGGTGGAACTCCCGATCAATATTGGTTTAATATTTCTCCAGAAGGGATTGGAACGCTGGGGATGCTCATCAATTTTGTAGTTACTTTTACCGTTTCCAGAATGACTCCCGCGCCACCTCGCGAAGTGCAAGAATTGGTGGAGAGTATCCGTATTCCTAGAGGCGCTGGAGAGGCAAGTGCTCATTAAATTACAAAGTAGATTCCCGGCCTTAAGTGCTGATAGGGCCGGGGCTTCTAAAACGCTATTTTATGCCATCTTTTTCTCAGACTATGTCGAAAGATAAAGTATCCAAATTGCTCGGCCTATTTGTACTGGCCATCCTTTTATTCAACTTTCCGATCATCGGAATTTTGCAGTATGATCAAACTATCGCTGGCCTTCCTGCGCTATACTTTTATTTCTTCTTCGTCTGGATTCTTTTGATTATTTTAATCGCCATTACCACCAACGCTCGCGATTCTAAAAGGCCCCACAATAATCGGATGGAATGAATGCTAGCCTGATCATCCTTTGTGGGCTTTTCTACCTCATTACGCTTTTCCTGATTGCATATTATGGAGATCGTCGTGCTGCTCAAGGCCGGAGCATTATCAATAACCCTTACACCTATTCTCTTTCGCTAGCTGTTTACTGTACCGCCTGGACTTTTTATGGGAGCGTCGGAAGGGCTACCGAAACGGGTTTAAGCTTTCTGACCGTTTATCTGGGGCCAACCATCTTAGCGCCACTCTGGCTGATCGTTTTGCGTAAGATGATTCTAATTTCCAAATCGCAACGGATTACTTCTATCGCTGATTTTATTTCTTCGCGCTATGGTAAAAGTACCGCCCTCGGGGTGATTGCTACTACCATTGCCGTACTAGGCGTTACACCATATATTTCTATCCAACTGGAAGCCATCGCTCTAAGCTTTGACCTTCTTACGCCCGGTCTATTATCCCAGGAATCGGATCAAGCCTTTTACCTTGATTCTTCTTTATATGTCGCCATCATCCTAGGCCTGTTTACCATTTTTTTTGGAACGCGTCACCTCGACCCCAACGAACGACATGAAGGCCTCGTAGCTGCCGTAGCCTTTGAATCACTGATCAAATTATTTGCCTTTTTAGCCGTTGGTATCTTTGTTACTTTTGGACTTTACGATGGTTTGCAAGACCTCTTTCAAGAGGCCATGCAAAGGGAAGAAGTACTTCGTTTATTTTCTTTAGAGGAAACTGGTTTTAATGGCACCTCTTGGGGATTGGCCTTACTACTTTCGATGCTGGCCATCGTTTTATTGCCTCGCCAATTTCACCTTGCAGTAGTGGAAAATACCAACCCGGACTTTGTGCAAAAGGCTTCTTGGCTATTGCCACTATACCTGCTCTTGATTAACATCTTTGTCTTACCCATTGCACTCGGTGGAATGATGCATTTTCCCTTGGGGCAAGTAGACCCCGATATGTTTGTTCTCCACCTGCCTTTGGCCGAAAACAAACCGCTGCTGACCTTGCTGGTTTTTATCGGTGGTCTTTCGGCAGCTACGAGTATGGTAATCGTGGCCGTAATTGCCTTGAGTATCATGATCAGCAACAATTTGGTACTACCGCTACTCCTTCGTTCGACGCTGATTAGCGAGCAAAGTGTGGAGGATTTATCGCCTCGTCTGCTAGGTATCCGGCGCATCAGTATCGTCTTAGTTTTACTCTTGGCGTATGCTTATTTTCGGTCTGTAGGAGCAGTATATTCACTGGTGTCAATTGGTTTGATTTCTTTTACCGCCGTCGCTCAATTTGCACCAGTGATTATTGGTGGAATTTATTGGAAAAGAGGAACCCGAGCCGGAGCAATCAGTGCCTTGTTAGTCGGCTTTTTGATTTGGGCTTTTACCCTACCAATTCCCTCTATGGCGGAGGCGGGAAGTTTCTCGCGCCAATTTATCGATCAAGGCCTGTTTCAACTTTCCTTTCTCAAACCTTACGCTCTTTTTGGGATGGAAGGAATGGATCGAATTTCGCATGCCGCCTTTTGGAGCCTACTCCTAAATACTGCGACCTATTTTGTCGTTTCGCTCTACACCAAAGCACGTCCTTTAGAAATTACGCAGGCCGTTTTGTTTGTAGATGTGGAAAAGTATCAGGAAGGCAATCGGGATTTAGATATGATTAAACGTGAGGCGAAAGTTGCGGATATTTGGGTTTTGCTGAATCGTTTTTTGGGAGAAGAAAGAGCCCGCGGATTGCTACTTACTTTTGAAAAAGATAAGACCACTAATTTGAACCAAAGCCCATTGGCTAGTGATGATTTAATTGATTATGCGGAAAAACATTTGGCGGGCGCCATTGGCGCGGCCTCGGCCAAGATCATCATCACCTCTATTGCTAAGGAGACACCTATAAGTCTAGGCGAAATCTTTAACCTCCTCGACCAGACTCAGGAGATTATGCAATACAGTAAGGCGCTAGAAAAGAAGTCGCAAGAGTTGGAACACACCACTTTGCAATTAAAAAATGCCAATCAACAACTGCAAGAACTCGACCGCCTCAAGGCCGATTTTATCACCACCGTTACCCACGAACTGCGTACTCCGATTACTTCCATCAAAGCACTCTCGCGGATATTACAAGATCATCTCGATTTGTCTGAAGAAAAACGCTTGGAATTTAGCAGTATTATTGTCAGCGAATGTGAACGGATCACTCGATTGATTAATCAAGTACTTGACCTCGAAAAAATTCAATCGGAAGGGGAGCAATGGGCCCAGGATAAAGTTGACCTAGGCCAAGTGGTGCAACATACTTTTGCGGGAATGCAAAAGCTTTTTGAAGATCATCAGATTGAGGCTACCTGCCAAGTGTCGAAAGAACCGATGTACCTCATTGGCGATGGCGACCGAGTCATTCAAGTGGTGGTTAATTTATTGTCAAATGCTCTAAAGTTTTGTGCCAGCCCGAATGGGATAGTCAACCTTGATTTGAGGGCTCAAGATGGCTGGGGGATTTTGGAGGTTAGGGATAATGGCCGGGGAATTAGTCCACGCGATCAAGCACTTATTTTTGACAAATTTACCCAACTCAATTCACCCGAAGCTGGTAAGCCCAAGGGAAGTGGTTTAGGCCTATTTATTAGCAAAACGATTGTCGAACGCCACGGCGGGAAGATCGAAGTGGAAAGCGAATTGAGTAAAGGAACTTGCTTTCGAGTACATTGGAAATTGATGGCCTAAGCGAAGGGCAGGATGCCCTTTTGAAAAGTTTAAGAAAATTCTTTTTTCCGGGAAAAGATCGTATTTTTAAGAAGAGAAATATTAAACAATTATTGATGTCAACCACTACGCCAAATGTCAAAATTCTCCTTGTCGACGACGAACCAAATATCGTGGTCGCTTTAGAGTTTTTATTGCAAACAGCAGGTTTTCAAACGGCCAAGGCTTATAATGGCGAAGAGGCATTGTCAATGCTTGATTCTTTTAATCCCACCCTCGTGGTACTCGATGTAATGATGCCCGGAATGGACGGGTTTGAAGTCGCGCAAAGGATTCGTACGAATCCCGAGCATCTCGGCGCCCGGATCGTATTTCTCACCGCCAAGGGTACTGATGAAGATCGCCTCAAGGGCTATGCCAATGGTGGCGATGCTTATATTCCTAAACCCTTTGACAATGAAGCCTTGTTAAGCACCATTCAAGAAATGATCACCTTTGGTTGATTTTTTTTGAAGCCAAAAATATAAAAATCTAAATATCTATATCTCTAAAAAATTCACCTATGATACTCCAAATTAAAGACCTACAACAATATCAAGAAGTTTATCAACGGAGTGTAGCGGACCCCGAAGGGTTTTGGGGAGACTTAGCAGATTCTTTTGTCTGGAAAAAGAAGTGGGATCGCGTCTTAGATTGGGATTTTCGTTCCCCCGATGTGAAGTGGTTTAGTGGAGGTCAGCTCAATATTACGGAAAACTGTCTGGATCGACACCTCGAAAGCCGAGGGGATCAAACCGCCATCATTTGGGAACCCAATGATCCTGAAGCGGAAGTAGTGACCTATACCTATCGCGAATTACACGCTGTTGTTTGCCGTACCGCCAATGCCCTCAAAGCGAATGGCATTACCAAAGGCGATCGCGTCTGTTTCTATATGCCCATGGTCCCGGAGCTGGCCATTGCCGTATTAGCTTGTGCCCGAATTGGAGCCATCCACTCGGTCGTCTTCGCTGGTTTTTCTGCTACCGCCCTCGCCGATCGGATCAAAGATGCCAGTTGTAAAATGGTGATCTGCTCGGATTACAATTCCAGAGGCACCAAAAATATACCCGTCAAAAAGGTTGTGGATGATGCCATTGCCATGGGTTGCGATAGCATAGAACGCGTAATCGTACACCGCAATACCGGAGGCGAGGTAGCTTGGAATGATCAGCTCGATCGCTGGTGGCACGAAGAGGTAGATGGGCAAAGTAGCGACTGTCCTGCCGAGACGATGGAGGCGGAAGATGTTCTTTTTATCCTTTATACTTCGGGCTCAACAGGGAAACCCAAAGGCGTGGTACATACCTGTGGCGGATACATGGTTTACACCTGTTTTTCCTTCAAAAATGTATTCCAATACCAAGATGGTGATGTCTACTGGTGTACGGCCGATATTGGTTGGATTACGGGGCATTCCTACATTGTGTACGGTCCCTTATTAGCTGGTGCGACCACCATTATGTTTGAAGGAGTGCCAACTTACCCTGATGCGGGACGTTTTTGGAAAGTTTGTGAAAAACACCAAGTCAATCAATTTTACACCGCACCTACCGCCATCCGTGCCCTAATGGCCCGAGGCGACGAATGGGTGGAGCAATACGACCTGAGTAGCCTCAAAGTCATTGGTAGCGTTGGCGAACCGATCAACGAAGAGGCTTGGAACTGGTATAATGAAAAAGTTGGGAAGGGAAATGCTCCTATCGTTGATACCTGGTGGCAGACCGAGACGGGAGGAATCATGATTACACCACTACCGGGAATTACCGATACCAAACCATGCTATGCCTCCTACCCCATGCCCGGTATTCAAACCGTATTGATGAACGCGGAGGGCCAAGAGGTCGAAGGAAATGATGTGGAAGGCTTGCTGTGTATCAAATTTCCTTGGCCTTCGATGATCCGTACCACTTGGGGCGATCATGAACGTTGCCGGAATGTCTATTTTTCTGCCTTTGAAGACAAATATTTTACCGGAGATGGTGCTCGTCGGGATGAGGCAGGGCGACTGCGGATTATTGGTCGAGTAGATGATGTCATTAATGTATCGGGGCACCGGATGGGAACGGCCGAAGTAGAAAACGCGATCAACCAACACGGCAATGTGGTAGAATCGGCTGTGGTGGGATATCCACATGATATCAAGGGACAAGGCATTTACGCTTACGTTATCACCAACCGGACGGATGCGGAGGACCTCCGTAAAGAAATCCTCGATGTGGTTACTCGCGAAATTGGACCGATTGCCAAGCCCGATAAAATTCAAATTGTACCCGGATTACCTAAAACTCGCTCAGGAAAAATTATGCGTCGTATCTTACGCAAAATAGCCTCCGGCGATACCAGTAATTTGGGGGATGTATCGACTTTACTTAACCCTGATATAGTAGAAGCCGTCAAAGAAGGCGCGATTTAGGTTAGAGTACAAAAAACAATTAAGAAGACATGCAAGCATTAGGCGTATTAGCTGCCGATCAAGGCGTTCAAATATTTGAAGCTCCGCAGCCCACTGCCCCTGCGGGCGAGGTAATGGTAGACATTGCCGCGGCAGCCCTTAACCACCGAGATGTATGGATTACCAAAGGCCAATATCCCGGGATAAAATACCCCACCATCCTCGGCTCCGATGGCGCAGGACGGATCGGTGACCGCGAAGTGATTATTAATCCTAGTTTTGACTGGGGGGATAATCCAGCGGTACAGAGTGCGGAATACCATATTTTAGGGCTTCCCCGCGATGGCACCTTTGCCGAGCAAGTAGTTGTGCCTGCCGACAAGGTTTATGACAAACCCGCTCATTTGACCATGCCCCAGGCCGCGGCCCTGCCGCTGGCGGGGCTAACGGCCTATCGCGCCTTGTTTACTCGGGCGCAAGTCCGGGCGGGCGAACGGGTTTTGATCTCTGGCGTTGGCGGAGGCGTAGCGCTTTTTGCCTGCCAGTTTGCTTTGGCCGCGGGAGCAGAAGTCTACGTTACTTCAAGTTCCGAGGAGAAGATTGCTAAGGCGGTAGCTTTAGGGGCCCAAGGCGGCGCCAACTATCGCACCGAAGATTGGGCGAAGACTTTGGGCAAGGAGACCGGAGGCTTTGATGTTATCATCGATAGTGCGGGAGGCGATGGTTTTAAAAACTTGATTCGGCTTTGTCGGCCGGGAGCGCGGATTGCCTTTTATGGTGGGACGCGCGGCAAATTTCCGGCGCTAAGTCCGCAGGTGTTGTTTTGGAAGCAGGTTTCGATTTTGGGGAGTACGATGGGGAATGATGCGGAGTTTGCTGCTATGGTGGACTTGGTTCGGGAAAAGGAAATCGTACCGGTGGTAGATAGCACTTATGCCTTGGCGGATGGGCAGGCGGCTTTTGATCGTATGGATCAAGGTTTACAGTTTGGGAAAATCATTTTGACCGTTTAGAAATAAAAAAAGAAAACTAGACAATAAAATCCGTATTGATTCGTTACAACACCATCGGATCAATACGGATCCTTTTTCGCCTCTACCTTTTTATCTCATCTTTTGACCAGTTTACCGAGTACTAGTGCTGATGCACCAGGCTAAGGTTTTATAACTGGTAACATCCGAGTTTTATTGATTACTGCTACCGAGCATGGCTCGGGGAAGCGGCTTATTTTTTGATTTAACCTCAAGTGGTGCGCCGTCATCTCTTGAGTAAAAAATTTGATCATGAAGCAGTCTTATTCTACGGATCTCATTTTTCTGGGGCTTATCATTCTGATTGCCATTGGACTTAAGTGGTATTACGCTCAAAGTAGTACGGAAGACTTAGCCATTATCCTCAATCCCGTTCGCCACATCGTAGGGCTTTTTACGGGCAGCCCTTCCTATTTCAACCCGGACTTGGGCTATCATTTCCCAACGCTCAACATTACCATCGACCGTTCCTGCTCCGGCCTCAATTTCTTCGTGATGGCCTTTTGTATGATTGGGATTAGCACCCTGCCCTTTTACCAAAAGTGGAATCACAAACTGCTTGCCCTCGCCTTAGGTACACTCGCCACCTACCTATTGACCATCGGTGCCACCACTTCACGTATCCTTATTGCCATCAATAGTTTGCAACTAAAAGAAATTTACCCCTGGCTAGCTAGTGATAAAATACATCAAGCTCAAGGTGGTTTTGTCTACCTCTTTTTTCTGATTCTTTTTTACCTCACCGCCACCTTTTTCCACAACAAAATAGCAAAGCACTATGCATAATCTATTACACCCCCGCATCCTGATTTTTATCAACACACTGCCCAGTATTTTATTGGCCTTGATCTTTTACAATGCCTACGATACGATCGTAAGTCAGCTCGACCCTTACGCCATTATGCTCTGGAAACGGTTTTGCCTAGCCTTTGCGGTACTCACACTAGGGACCTTAGCGTATTCGATTTGGAAGACCAAGCGTGGCGAATCCTTATCGGCAGCTTATGGTTTAGTTTCCTTGCTTTTTTACGTCCCCAGCCTCTACCTCTACGCTTTTCATTTTGAATATTTAGTGCCTTGGGATATCCCCGACTGGATGGTGCCCCAAAACCTTTTTCTCTACGTCGGAAGTTTTATCATGCCTAGTATGGCTCATGCATTGCTGGCTATCCTGATAGGAATTACACCTCGCCCGAGTGAGTTTAGAAAGAACTGGAAAAATTTTGTTTTGGCCCTGAGCATTCCCTTGATCTGGTATATTTTTATCGAAGTTATCCAACCCTTGTGGCGATTCTCTCATTTTGCGTATGAGGAACATGTTATGATTATTTCGCTCTTAGTGGGGACCACGATTTTTTTACTTTTCTTAGTACGAGGAATCTATATTTTAGCTGCTCGTCATGGTGGAAATTGGCAGGAGCGAGAATTACTTTGGAAAATTCCAGTGGCTTTGGTTTTTCCTTTTTTAGGACTAGCGCTCAACCAAGGGGTTTTAAAGATATGGGGATTTCTTCCTGAAAATATGTTTGGCAACTTTAGTCATTATTGGTTTTACGTGCTCACGGCAGTCAATGGTATGGCACTTTGTTTTCCTAATCCAGATGCCCCCTTTTACCGCCTGCTGCTTTTTATTCTACGGAGCGTCACCTTGAGTTTTAGCCTTTACTTCTTTCTCATTTTTATTCCCTTTTTACCTCTTTCCATTGGTGCTATTTTAGCCTTTGGTTTAGGCTTTTTACTCCTAACGCCACTCCTCCTCATCGTTATTCACGGGATGGATTTGCAACGAGATTTTCAAGCGCTACGCGCCCATTATCAACCTCGCGTATTACAGGCTATTTTAGTATTAGGCACCGCACTGATCCCGATGATAATCACTGGAAGCTATTCTTTGGATCGGAATAATTTGCACCGAGCTTTGGACTATCTCTACGAATCCAATTATGATGAGCCAATTGGTAAGGAGGTAAATCGAAAGGCCCTCCGGCGGGTATTGGAAACCGTGGAATCACATAAGCGAGATTTTCGCGATCAACTATCGATTGGAGATACACCCTTCCTTTCGCATTGGTACAATTGGATCGTTTTGGACAATCTGACCTTATCGTCGAATAAACTAAATTTAATGAAAAGTATCTTTCTCGGTGAAAGGCATTCGTCGGTGCATTATGGTAAGACGGCTCCGGCAAGTCAGGAGGAAGTGAAACTTAGTGGCTTGGTTCACCAATCGGAATACGATCCGGCAGAGGAGGTATGGCGTAGTGAAATCGAATTGTCGATCACCAATGGAAGCGATAGGCAACGCGAGTATGCTACAAGTTTTAAATTACCTGCGGGAGCTTGGATTAGCGATTATTATTTGTGGATCGAAGGAGAAAAAGTACCCGGAATTTTAGCCGAGAAAAAAGCAGCAAATTGGGTTTATCGCAATATCACTAGTGCACGTCGAGATCCCGGGATGTTGTATTATCTGAATGATCGAGAAGTGGCCTTGCGGGTTTTTCCACTAGCGGCCGGACAAGAACGTCGGACTGGTTTTGAAATCCTTCATAAGGAGCCTTTGCACTTTAGTATTGATGAGGAAGAAGTGCTATTGGGGAATGTGCTAGAGCAAGAGCCTTTAAATACGGCCATTTATAGCGAAGACCGCGAAGTGGTCTATTTACCCAGTGCCCTAAAAACAAAACTGCCTCGGGTGCAACGCCAGCCCTACTGGCATTTCATCCTCGATTGTTCGATTGGCAATGATTCTATGATCGCCCAATATCAAACACAGATTAAAGACTTATTGGCTCAAAACCCAGCTTGGGCAGAAGGCGCTCAGATCACTTTGCTCAACACCTATGTCAAAACGAATGCACTAGCTAAAGATTGGCGATCACAAATTCAGCAGGCCGATTTTGCCGGAGGCTTTTACCTCGAACGCGGCCTTAAATCCATTCTGCTTTCTGGTCTCGAAGCCGCCCCCGCCACTTACCCACAACTGGTAGTAGTAAGTCCCGATTTTAATCAGGCCATTCTACCCGATGACCTTGGAGAATGGGCCATGGCCTATCCCGAACTAAAACACTTTCAAGTCTGGGAAGGTACTGGTGAAAGGACTTATCATAGTTTAGCAAAAGAGTCGTGGAAAAAGCTGCCTACTACCGAGGTTTCTGCACCGGGAGAAGTATTGGCTTGGCCCAGTGCCCAACAAGTTCAGCGTTATCTTTCTCCCGAGCCAGGCCCAGAAATCTTGCTGCTAAAACCAAGTACGATGGAAGTTTTGCCGGAAGCTAGCCCTAGCAAAGAATGGAAAAGTGCTCTGCAACTGGAAGGGCAGTGGCAGAGCTATCAGTATTATCCAAAAAACAATAATCTCGAATGGTTGGCTTTGGTGAGGAACAGTTTCCAAACTCGTTTTCTATGTCCACTGACGTCTTACATCTCTCTTGAAAACGAAGCTCAACGGATTGCCATGGAGAAAAAGCAAGCGCAAATTCTCAAGGCCAATCAAGCACTTGATGCCGGGGAAGACCTCAACAATATGTCGGAGCCTTCCTGGTGGTTATGTCTAATTTTATTTGGTTTGTGGGCCTTCTGGTATCGGCGTAAGTATCCTCATTGGGGAATGACTTAATGATGTCTATTGCTCGGGTGAACGGGCTAAGCTAAATTCAAAGCTGGTCCCTTCACCCGATGAAGACTGAACACTGATTTGCCCATTGAGTTTTTCAACGATCCGTTTGACTGTGGTCAGACCAATGCCCGTTCCCACTTTGCCAAAGCGGTCTTTTTGGCCCAGCGTAGTGAGCGGTTGGAAGATGCGTTGGTGAAACTTGGGTGCAATGCCCGGGCCATCATCGCTGACGCGAAAGAGGTAATAATCCTTTTGTTGTTCAAACTCCAGAGTGATCAGCCCCTTTTCCTGATCGTGGTACTTAATCGCATTACTAAAAAGGTTGAGCAATACTTGTTGTAAACCCGCCCGAGCAGTCTGGATCCGTGGTAATGACTGTGGTAATTGAAAATGAAAGGTAGCGGGCGCTTGTAACAATTCAATGGATTCATCGACCAAGGTTTGGAGCTCAAAACTTTCGGTCTTTAATTCCTCATCATTGCGGAATTGAGAAAAGCGAAGTACATCTTCGACGAGGGTTAATAATTTTTGGGCAGAGCCATTGATAAAACCCAACATTTGTTGTTCGTCCTCTGCTAATTTCGAGGCCGTCCGCCGGAGAATTAGTTTGGAAAAAGAATGCATGGTAAGCAAGGGGTTCTTAATATCATGAGCGATCATGTAGGCAAAATCTTCCAAGTCTTGATTGGCTTCCTGCAAAGACTTTTGCATGGCTTCCATCTGAATGATTTTACGTCGCAATTCCAATTGCTTGTTTACTCTTTTGGCCAAGGCTTGGAGCGCGTTGATCTGTTGATCGTTTAATTGCTTAGGTTGGTGATCGATTACGCAAAGGGAACCCAAGGGTAAGCCCTCTGGATTAACTAGTGGAACGCCGGTATAGAAAATAACGTGTGGCTCGTTCGTTACCAATGGATTTTGTGCCGTCCGTTCATCCTTACGCGAATCGGGAATGATAAGCGGTTGATCTGGATGTTCGAATCCAAGTTCACAAAAAGAAAGTTCGCGCGGCGTCTCTTTTACCTCTATTCCATAATGGGATTTGAACCATTGACGATCTTGGTCAATTAGACTTATGATAGAAATTGGCGTTTGGCAAATCTCTGAAGCAATTTGGGTAATATCGTCAAAATCGGCCTCGGGGAGGGTGTCTAAGATTTCATAAG
>SPJL01021749.1_pt1 | contig 24616 bp, 25 predicted proteins | sample 3741751 | NCBI WGS metagenome assembly SPJL01 (sample SAMN10925998, study PRJNA522277) | cold seep metagenome | isolation source: Elba SIP-enriched marine methane seep metagenome, extraction at timepoint T3 | place: Italy: coast of Elba, Mediterranean Sea | reverse complement strand
TTCCACGCCTTGCTACTGACTCAGGCTGGTCAGCCAACCAGACTGGCGCTGTTGCATGGTCTCAAGTGCGCAACTACGTGTTGTTTGAAAATCTATCAGAATACGAACGCGCAGTGGCGATCTCAGAAACTTACGACCCAGAATACGAAGAAGTTCAAAGCTAGCAACTGTACATACTAATCCAGCCAAGAAAATTTCGTCTGGATGCCAAAGAATAAAATGTGGTTGCTGATATCATCAGTACCACCCCTACGGTTCACAAATTGGTTTTGATAACCAAATTCATAAGCCAACTTTGGGTTCACCCGATAATTCAATCCCATAAACAAACGGTTTTGATTAAAGCCAGACTGAGGGCCATCATCTGCATCATTCAGGTTGATAAACACTTCTTCATTCACTGCCAACGACAATCTTGGGTGCCAATGGTTAAGCGGATAAACCAGGCGCGCAAAATAGCGAAATCGGTATGCAGTCTCATCCACCCCATCCAAATCACGCTGCTCAAACCGTAGTCGATGCGCAAAGACACCTTTGCGCAAAGGCTGCTTAATAAACAACTCTTGAAAAGAACGGTGCTCAACTTTTTTAGGGTCATACGTTGGAATATTGGCATAGCCCTGATACAGCCCAATATTTTTAGTTAGCTGATACCCAACCGCACCGCGCATTAACAACATATCGAGCCGACCGTTGTCACCGCCTGATATATCGTTGATAGTAAAACGCGGTTGAATATCAACAAAACCACGCCAGTGTTCGCTGAAGGTCAGACGAGTTAATGACATAGTCCATAGACTAGTGCGCGATTCTGTTCCACCATAACTGATGACAGGGGTAATCATGGCAAGCAAAGTGCCAATGCGAAGAATAGAAGTCAGACTTAATAATAATCTATTCATTTCTGATAGTACGACTCTAAAAAAACAGTATCACCGATATTATGTTGTGAATCAAAACGAACTCATATTGATTGATGGCTCACTTGGCCACCAATCAAATATACAACTGCCACTCGATTAAGTGAGTGCAACTTCAACCAAATTATCACTAAATGAAGGCGAATGCCCCATATCCCCAAACTCCGCGGAGCTGATGCAGTTGACCGTGCCTTGGTTTAATTGGCGCCAATAACCCAAACTCGCTACCACCACACCGCTAGTCACATCATCGGTAATCGACGCAATGCCTTCAAATGCACCGCGGTCGTTAAAAACTTTGACCTTATCGCCTTCGCGGATGTTTCTTGCTTTGGCATCAGGCTCGCATAGCAAGACAAATTGCTCACCTTGCGCTTTTTGCTGCGCGTTCATGTTAGCGTAGCAGCTGTTTAAAAAGGCATGGCTCTTAGGTGAAATAATATTTAAAGGATACTGACTCGCCAACGCCGCATTGGTATCAGGTGTTTCGCGTGAAGGCACATAGTCTGGCAGTGGATCAATGTCTTCACCTGGTTGCATGCCTTCGTACATTTGTCTAAATGGTCCTGCAACAAAGTTTTTAGCACCCTCTACTTTAAAGTGGCATTTACCGGTTGGCGTCGGGAAGTTACCCTCTGCATGGCGTGCACGCGTATCAGCCGTGCCAAAGTCTTTGAGCTTCGCAAAGCCGTGTTCGCGCAGATACGCTAAATCAAAACCTTCGCAGGTTGGTGCATCCCAATCGACGTAGTTTTCCAAACATTCGCTGTCAGACCACTTAAAGTTATCTTCTTCATAGCCCATGAGCTTAGCTAGACGCCTAAAGATTTCATTGTTAGGAATCGCCTCACCTGGTGGTTCGATACATTTTTCGTTATACGTAAGATACAAATGGCCCCATGAGAGAATCATGTCTTCCATCTCAGCGCCCATCGCAGCTGGCAGGACGATGTCTGCATACTGCGCGGTATCACTCATAAAGTGCTCTGCCACGACTAAAAATAAATCTTCGTTGGCCAGGCCTTTGGCGACTTTGTCGGTTTCTGGTGCTTGGGTCAGTGGGTTGGTGTTCCACACCATCATGGATTTGATCGGCGTTGCTAAATCAGTCTCACCGGTTAACGTGCGCCCGAGCTGTAAGTTATTCACCACAGGCGTGCCTTCTGGAATCAAATCTGGGCGTGAGATCACATCAAATTTATACGGATGCTCCCACACTGGGAACTGTAGCGCACCGCCGCCTACGTGACGCCATGCGCCAGTCAGTGCTGGCAAACTAGTCACCGCGCGAATCGCCTGACTGCCACCGTAGTTACGCTCTAACGCAACACCTAAACGAATCGCAGCCGGTTGTGTAGTGGCGTACTCACGTGCCAGTTGACGAATGTCTGCCGCTGGGATGCCTGTGATGGTTTCGGCCCATTCTGGTGTGCGCGCTTTTGCACGTTCGGCTAATTCAGCATAGCCTTCGGTGTAATTTTCCACATAATCCGCATCGACCAAACCTTCTTCAATAATCACATGCATCATCGCCATTGCTAATGCGCCATCAGTACCAGGCTTTGGTGCCAAATGCCAGTCGGCTTCTTTCGCGGTGCGTGATTTATAACTGTCAATCACTACTACCTTGGCACCTTTTTTCTTGGCTTCGTTGATAATATGCCAGTGATGTAAGTTAGTACTCACTGAATTGCATGCCCAGATAATAATGTATTTGGAATGAATAAAACTCTCGGGATCCATGCCCGCTGTTGGACCAACGGTGAGTAGCCATGCCGTGCAGGAACCTTCACCACAAAAGGTACGCTCACACACAGTGGCACCCATGCGGTTAAAGAAAGCATCGCCACCATTAAGGCCGTGCACCAAACCCTGATTACCTAAGTAGCTGTTTGGCAAAATCGCATGCGGGCCGTGCTCGTCAATAATATTCTTCCACTTGTCGGTAATGGTGGTTAACGCTTCATCCCAACTGATTCGCTCATACTGGCCGCTGGTTTTAGGGCCTGTGCGTTTCATTGGGTAGAGTAAACGGTCTGGATGGTAATGCCGTTTTTCATAATCTTTGAGCTTGACGCATAAACCACCGCGCGTCATTGGGTGATCAGGATTACCAGTTACCTTTAGCAACTTTCCATCTTGCACGTGAAACTGCATTGAGCAGGTATCAGGACAATCATGCGGACACCCGCCATGATAAATTTTAGTCGTCGATTGATTCAGTTGGTCGCCATCCATGTGTAGTCTCCCCAGATTACAATTAGATACAGTTTGTTAATACTAGTAACATTCATCATATACTGCTTAGTATAGTTTATCAATGGCATAATTCCTGTATTCAAAACATCACGCCTTACACATGGATAACACTAAACCGCACACCTTATTGGGTGGCTTGTCAGTTGATCAATTCTTGCAAGAATACTGGCAAAAAAAGCCGCTGCTCATTCGTCAGGCCATGCCAGATTTTGCAGGATTTTTAGCGCCTGATGACTTAGCTGGCTTGGCTTGTGAAGAAGCCATTCAGTCACGCATTGTGCACAACGAAGATGCACAATGGCAGTTAGAACATGGGCCATTCGCTGAATCACGCTTTAGCACACTGCCCGAAACAGACTGGACGCTATTAGTCCAAAGTGTTGACCAACACCTGCCTGAGGGCAAAGCCTTATTACGTCAATTTAATTTTATTCCCTACGCTAGGCTTGACGATTTGATGGTGAGCTATGCGCCTAAAGGCGGTAGTGTTGGCCCGCATTTTGACAGCTATGATGTGTTTTTATTACAAGGGCTGGGTACACGCCAATGGCAGATTAGCCGCCAACAAAACAATGACCTCGTGGACAATTGCGACTTGCGTATTTTGCGACAATTCGAGGCGGAAGCATCATGGGAGTTAGCGCCTGGCGATATGCTTTATCTACCGCCGCACTATGCGCACTGGGGCATTTCTTCCAGCGATGATTGCATGACCTATTCGATTGGTTTTCGAGCACCTGATTATCAATCATTAGGACAAGCCTTTTTAGGCTTTTTACAAGACCAAATGGCACAAGAGGCGATTACTATCGCAGGGCGCTATCAAGACCCCGAACTGTCGCCTAGTGACCAACCAGCGAGAGTTCAGCTGGCAATGGTGCACAATGTAAACACTCACTTACAGTCTATCCCCTCTGATAACAATGAGATAGCGGACTTTTTAGGTCGGCACCTAACAGAACCTAAACCTGACGTGTTTTTTGAACAAGCCACGCCTCTCTCTCAAGGTGAATTTAAGTCTGCAGTGCTCAACGAAGGCATTGTGCTGGATTTACAAAGCCAGTGTTTGTATGATGAAACTGCGATTTATATGAATGGCGAACCTGAAAAGCTCACTGAAAAAGCAAAAAGCATATTACAGAAATTTGCAGATCAGCAAGCACTCAATACTGAGATTGTACCCACGCTTACTGACGATCTAAATGATGAGACAATTGCGGTTTTATACAACTGGTATTCAGCTGGTTTTTGTCAATTGAGTACTATCTTTGATTAAGCAACAATTTCGCGCCATTTTAAGCCAGCTGCTTGTTCGGCAATCCCAACCCAGTCGAGCTCACAATTGAGCACATTGGCTAAGGCATGTTTGACCAATTCTGGCTTGTTATTTTTTTCACTTAAGTGTGCGCCAACGATATGCTTAAGCTTGCTATTATCTAGTTTGGCTAATAAAGCAGCAGACACCTGATTTTCCAAATGGCCTAAATCACCACCCACACGTTTTTTAAGTGATTGTGCATAGGGCCCTGTACGCAGCATCTGCTCATCATGATTACACTCTAAAAACAGCGCATCACTTTTAGTCAGCATTTCAAGAATATGTGGCGTTGGCTTACCCACATCCGTTAAGACGCCTAGCTGCACATTGCCATCGCCAAACACACACTGCATAGGCTCTCGCGCATCATGCGGTACAGGGTAAGGCTTGACTTGAATACCCCCGATGCTAAAAGGTTGATGTGCATCTACCTCGCGGCAATCAACAGACTGCTTGACTGGAAGGTAGCGCTCACTCATTTTGCGTGTGCCATAAGTCGACCACACTGGCACATTGAATTTAGCGCCAAATTTATAGGCACCTTTGGCATGGTCATCATGCTCATGCGTGACGATAATCCCTGCTAAATCTTCAGGCGATAATTGGATACGCGCAAGACGTGCGACCGTCTCTTTGATGCTGAACCCACAGTCCAGCATCACACGTGTTTGTTTTGATTCAACGATCAGCGCATTGCCTGCACTACCACTGCCTAGCGAAGCAAAGCGCATTATTCGACGCTAGCGCAACTGTTCGTAAATTAACGCGACGATACGATTAGCCGTACGTGTTTTCATGATTTCATTGTTCTCATCTAATACATTTACATGTGCTAACTTGTCTGAGTACTCTGAAACTTTTACACGGTAATAACCTTCTTTGGCAACTTTAGGCGTATCATCGCTGCCCCAGAATTTAAGCTTATCCATCACGCTTTCTTTTTCTGCTTGCTCTGGATTCACTTCTTCTTCGTCATCACCCCAGAATTTTAAGGTTTCTAATAAGCCTTTCTTTTTCTTATCAGGTGTATCAATGTCAACATCAGCGTAGCGCACATAGAACAAACCTTTAGAGCGGTCTTTGTCTTCAATCACAAAACCCACGCGGTCAATTGCCAGACCCACACGACGCCATGCACGGTCATAGGCATCTAACACCTCAATCGTTGCACTGCCGTCATCGTTTTTAATCACATTGGCACGTTTTTGCAGTTGTGTATTGGCTACGATATTTTTAGAGTCATCCTCTTCAATACCTAGCTTCACCATCAAACGACGTAATAGCTCTGCGTCAATCTCGTCATCGGTTGCATCTTGCAGCTTACGTTTGCGTGCGTCTTTTTTATAACCCAGATCAATTTCACCCAATTGTGTCTGTACGCGATTTTTACCATCGTCTTGCGCTTCGACCGAGCGATGCGTCATAAAGATTTCAGTAATCTCTGGTGTTTCGCCACGCTCTACACGGGTTTTAAACTTTTTACGATTCGTTAAGCCTGATAAGCCATCCAGCCATTTATCAAAGCGCTCGCCGTAGCTGCCTTGCTCTTCCAAATTCAACTTGTCAGGGTTAATCCATTCGGTTTCCATCACACCGATTTGTGGCTGCTCTTTGCGCACTGCAAAGCCTTGCTCTTCCCAGAACTCGCGGATCTTAGGCCAGATTTCCTCTACAGGTGCTTTCACCTCTAACCAGCGCTGGCTACCTGCTTTGATCATTTTGACATTATCCGGTGTGGCCAGAATTTTTTTCTCAGCTGCTTTAATGCCTTGCTGTGATTTGCTGTAATCAGAATAAGTTGTGCTACCAGGGATTGAATAAGCACCACTCACAGGTGCATCAGTCAAGTCAGGCGGCACTTCCAACGGACGAGAACGGCCTGAGCCTTTGTAATCTGGCTCATCATTGATAAAAGGAATCGAGTCACAGCCAGACAAAGTCAGCGCAATTGCACTGGTCATTACAAGCTTGGCAATGAATCGGTTAGTTGATTTGTTTGTGTTCATGAGAACCTCATTTTAATTATTTGGTGATACATTCAGCTATTTAACCAAACGTATGACTTTTTTAAAGGTTTACTGCAAAAGGCTTGCTAATCTTGCCGCTTCCCTCAGTGGTTCATGGTATTGCTGGCTAAAGGTAACCAATGGCAAACGGATACCCATTCCCACCAATCCCATTTCGCTCAACAACCATTTCACCGGGATAGGGTTGGCTTCTAAAAATAGGCAACTATGCAATAGTGCCAATTGCGCATTAAGTTTTTGTGTCAGTTTAACATCACCTGACGTGGCTGCAGCACACATTTGGTGCATAAGCTTAGGCGCAACATTACCAGTCACGGTAATCACACCCTGCCCACCCATCAACATCAGTGCAGCAGCAGAGCCATCATCACCGCTCAGCACAGCAAAGTCTTCGGGCGTGTGATTAACCAGTTGAATACCGCGCTCGATATTCCCTGTAGCATCTTTTATACCAACAATGTTTTTGTGTTCGGCTAAACGCATCGTTGTCTCAAACGAAATATCACTCGCCGTGCGACCTGGTACGTTGTACAAAATCTGAGGAATATCAACAGCCTCAGCAACCGCAAGGTAATGTTGATATAAACCTTCCTGACTTGGCTTGTTGTAATATGGTGCCACCAGCAAGCAGGCATCCGCGCCAACAGACTTGGCTTTTTGTGTCAGTTCAATTGCCTCTTGCGTGGAGTTTGCACCTGTTCCTGCAATCACTGGTATGCGTTTATTTGTGATCTGCACTGCAGTTTTGATCAACTGACAATGCTCTTCAACACTCACTGTTGGCGACTCACCAGTCGTCCCAACCACCACCAAGCCATCTGAGCCCTCAGCAATATGAAACTCAATCAACGATTCCAATGCTTGCATATCCAACGCGCCATCAGACTTCATGGGCGTGACCAATGCGACTAAACTACCCTGCAACATAGCCAACCTAACATTTAAAAACAATTTGCTATTTTAACTGAAATATAGACCATTAGGTAACCCTTAAGCCTTTTGTGACTAAGGCTTTTAACTTTTGATTATAATTTAAATTTTATTATTCCATTAAGCGTTAAAAGTATAAGCAGCTATTCTTTGTTGTTTAAAGACTCACCTTTTAAAATAGCCTCAATTATTTTAACTAGCTTGACTAAAATCAAGTTTATTAGTGCTTTTGTGATGGGTAATGATGGCTAAAAAAGTTATAATAACGCTCTTAATCAAAATGCGCTTAGAACCACGTTTAACACATGGATTTACAACATTACATCATGATCTTAATCGGCACTGTGTTTGTGAACAACATCGTGCTAGTTAAGCTATTAGGCTTATGTCCGTTTATGGGCGTGTCTAAAAAATTGGAAGCCTCTATCGGTATGGCTGGCGCGACTGCGTTTGTGCTGACCATTGGCTCAGCCACCAGTTGGACGATCAATCATTACCTGTTAGAGCCAAATGATTTGGTTTTCTTACGCACACTATCTTTTATTGTAGTGATTGCGGCAGTGGTGCAATTCACAGAAATGCTCATGGAAAAAAACTTTCCGCCTTTATACCAATCACTCGGTATCTTTTTACCGCTGATCACTAGTAACTGTGCAGTGCTAGGCGTGCCATTACTCAATGCGCAAGCTAGCCATAGCTTTATTGAGTCTTTATTTTTTGGCCTAGGTGGCGCACTTGGCTTTTCGCTGGTAATGATTTTATTCGCGTCCATGCGTGAACGACTCGAGGCCGCTGATGTGCCTTTACCTCTCAAAGGTTCATCGATCGCTATGGTCACCGCAGCACTAATGAGCCTTGCCTTTATGGGCTTTGCAGGCCTAGATAAATATTAGGTTAAAAACTAATTTAAGTAGCTTCATCCTACACTTAACTTTATGACCACTGCGCTTTTAATCATGATTGGCCTTGCCTTATTAATTGGCATAGGCCTTGGCATATCCGCTTTAAAACTTAAGGTGGATGGTGACCCATTGGTTGCGCGCATTGACGCAATCTTGCCACAAACACAGTGCGGTCAATGTGGCTACCCTGGCTGCAAACCCTATGCAACAGCAATCGCCAATGGTGAAGCCGATATTAACCAATGCCCACCAGGTGGTGATGAAGGTGTACACGCATTAGCAGATTTGATGGGCATGGAGTACAAACCGCTCAATGAAGAGCATGGCACGCCCAAACCCCCATCAGTCGCAGTGATTGATGAAAACACCTGCATTGGCTGCACACTTTGTATTCAGGCTTGTCCTGTAGATGCCATTTTAGGCGCAGCCAAACACATGCACACCGTGATTGAAACTGAATGCACAGGCTGCGAGTTGTGTCTTGCGCCCTGTCCCGTTGACTGTATCACCATGGAGCCACTGGCAGAGAATCCAGACAACTGGAAATGGAAACGGCCTGTTATCCCGATCAAAGCAATTTAAATGGAAGATTGATCTTAACAACACATGAACGCCATTATTGAATTTACCCATCATTTTTTTAATAAGCTGCTTGGCAACCAAGCTGAGCAGGATGGCGTGCATGCGTTTAATGGCGGCGTTCACCCACCACAGCACAAAACTGAATCCAGCGAAACGCCAATTGCAACGCTTGCCATGCCACCCAAACTCACGCTGCCACTGCGCCAACATATTGGCAACTTGCCCAAGCTGCGTGTTAAGGCAGGCGACCATGTATTAAAAGGTGAGCTCTTAGCCGAGCCAGAAGGCAATGTCTCAGCAGCGATTCATGCGCCAACTTCTGGCGAAATTATAGAGATTTCTGAGCAAGTGATTGCCCATCCTTCTGGGCTAAAGGATCACTGCATTATCTTACGCCCTGATGGCAAAGATGAATGGACCAAGAAAGAGCCTGTCGACTGGCGCAATTTAGATAAACATTTGCTCGTCAATCACTTACGTGAATCAGGCATTGTTGGGCTTGGCGGCGCAACCTTCCCAAGCCATATCAAACTACGTACAGACGGCAGCAGCAATATTCACACACTGGTGATTAATGCAGCGGAATGCGAACCCTATATCACCTGTGATGATCGCCTGATGCGTGAACAGGCAGAGGCCATCGCTAAGGGTATTGAAACAGTTAAGTGGATGCTGGGGGCTGAGCAATGCATCATTGGCATTGAAGACAACAAGCCTGAAGCAGAAACGGCCATGCAGGCTTTTACCGAACAGTATGGTTACACCGTTAAACGTGTGCCAACCTTATATCCCAGCGGGGACGCGCGTCGTTTAGTGCACCTGCTAACTGGACAGGAAGTGCCTCATAATCAACGCTCAACCGACATTGGTGTCCAGGTCTTTAATGTGGCAACCGTGTTAGCCATACACCGCTATTTTGATTTTGGTGAGCCAGCCATCAGCCGTATTGTCACGATGACTGGTGCCGTAAAAACACCGCAAAACTTTGAAGTATTATTTGGCACTCCGCTGTCTGAACTGGTATCAGCTGCTGGCGGAGCACAGCATAACACCTCTCACTTTGTGATGGGTGGCCCGATGATGGGTTTCAACCTTCCTCTGGAGGATGTGCCAGTTGCCAAAGCGAGTAATTGCTTTATTGCAGTAACACCAGAACTATTTGAAGCGCCACCACCAGCCATGCCCTGCATCCGCTGTGCGCGTTGCGCTGATGCTTGCCCTGTATCATTGCAGCCACAAGAGCTGTATTGGTTTAGCAAATCAGACCAGTTTGAAAAAGCACGTGATTATCAGCTCTTTGACTGCATTGAGTGTGGCTGCTGCTCATATGTCTGCCCAAGCAACATTCCGCTGGTGCAGTATTATCGCTACGCCAAGAGTGAGGTCATTACGGCAGACAAAGCCAAAGAGGCTGCTGATCTGGCACGTGAACGCAATGAATTCAGGCTGGCGCGTATTGAGCGTGAAAAAGCAGAACGCGCACAAAAACATGCTGAGCGCGCACAAGCAGCTAAGGCAAAAAAATCCGCAGAAGCCAAAAAAGCGGCTGAGCAAGCTGCACCTGCCATTGATGCTGACAAAGTCATGAAACAAGAAGCCATTGCCGCGGCAGTAGCTCGCGCCAAGGCCAAAAAAGAGGCAGATGCGCAAGCTGGCATAAAACCACAAAACACAGAAAATATCAGTCCAGCAGTCGCAGCAAAGATTGAAGCCATTGATACTGCACGCAACCAGGCCAAAGCCAATGTAGACGCCAATACTGATACGGAGAAACAAGCCAAGATTCAGGCCGCGATTGAAAAAGCTAAAGCGCTCAAAGCGAATAAACAACAAAATCAGCCTGCTAACGCTAGCAATGATGACGCTGATAAGCAGGCCAAAATACAAGCTGCTATTGCAAAGGCGAAAGCAGCAAAAGGCAACGCTGATTCAACAGAAAGGAAGGCTGCGCCAACCCCACAATCAAATGCAGAAGATGAAAAACAAGCCAAAATTGCTGCTGCAATAGCGAAAGCCAAGGCAAACAAAACTGCAGCAGATCAAGTAAAGGAAACTGATACTGCAAGTGATGAGGTAGACAAACAAGCGAAAATTGAAGCCGCCATTGCCAAAGCTAAAGCGAAAAAAGAGACTGCGGATGTAAACAATGCAGAAGCTTCAACACAGCAAACAATGCAGACAGCAGCGCCAGCCGCAAACCCGGAAACGGATAAGCAAGCGCGCATTCAAGCTGCCCTGGCTCGCGCAAGAGCAAATAAACAATCTGCTGATGCGGCCCAAGGCATCAGCCCGCAAGCCGCGCCTGATCCAGCGACAGCTGCGCCAATCCCGCAGCAAGCGAGCACTGCCACTAATAACGATGGTGCCGTTGATGAGAAGCAAGCCAAAATTAATGCCGCACTTGAAAAAGCCAGAGCCAATAAACGCAAAGCCGATGCGGCTAAAGGCATTGCACCAAAACCGCCTGCTAACGAAACTCAAGCGCCCCCAACTTCGACAAGCACCCCAAGTGAATCGGCGACTAACAGTGCTGAAGGTCAGTCTGACAAGGTCAAGGCTGCATTGGCACGCGCACGTGCAAATAAACAAGCTGCTGATGCGACTAAAGGGACTAGCCCGCAAACTGCGCCTACCCAATCAGCTGAATCAACGCCATCACAAACTAGTAAGACTGTAGCTAGTGATGCTGTTGTAGATGAAAAGCAAGCTAAAATTAATGCCGCACTCGAAAGAGCCAGAGCCAATAAACGCAAAGCCGATGCAGCAAAAGCTGCCAAACAACATACTAATGACGATGCATAAACCATGGACAACGCGATAAGGAAAGCATCTTGAACCGTTCACCTTACATCACACAAGCCCCGAGCGTAAGCAGTATCATGCTCAAAGTGCTGTTAGCCTTGATTCCAGGGCTGCTTGCCTATCCCTGGGTGTATGGCGGCGGCATCTTAGTGACTTTAACGATTGCCATTGCCTCAGCATTATTTTTTGAGTTTGTCCTGCTCAAATGGCGCGGCCGTCCTGTGAAACCCTTTTTGAGCGACCTAAGTGCTGTAGTTACAGCAAGCTTGCTAGCATTGTCTATTCCGCCTCTAGCGCCTTGGTGGCTTGTTATCGTGGGCGTATTTTTTGCCATTGCGGTTGCCAAGCACCCATATGGCGGGCTGGGTTACAACCCATTTAACCCAGCCATGGTGGGCTATGCCGCTTTATTAATTTCATTTCCGATTTTAATGACTAAATGGCCTGCGCCTTTGAGTCTTGTATCCACTGATCTAAGCTTTCTGCAGCAACTGTCTTTTATTTTTACTGGACAGTTACCGCCTGATGTCGCAATTGATGCTGTGACTGCAGCCACGCCATTAGATCATTTAAAAACGCAACTAATGATTGATCGCTCCGCGCAATCGATTTTTGCTGATCCTATCTATGGTGTACTGGGTGGAAAAAGTCACGAAATCATTCCACTTGCGTATTTAGTTGGTGGCTTTTATTTACTACGCGAACGTATTATCAGTTGGCATTTACCAGTCGCTTTCTTGGGCACACTCACTGTCATTGCTTTATTCATGTCGGTGATTAGCAGCGCGACACAAGCTGGACCATTTTTTCATTTAATGACGGGTGCCGCAATGTTTGGTGCTTTTTTCATTATTACAGATCCTGTGAGCGGCCCAACGACACCGAAGGGAAAATTAGTGTTTGCCGCTGGCGTGGGCTTGCTTACCTGGTTAATTCGCGTCTACGGTGGTTATCCAGACGGCGTCGCATTTGCGGTACTGCTCATGAATATGTGTGTGCCGCTGATTGATACAATGACACAACCTCGTGTATTTGGACATGCCAAATAAGCTTATGAAAGAGACCGTTTTACAACATGCGCTCAAGACTGCGGCCAGCATGATTGGCTTTGCCATCGTTGGCACACTATTGCTGTCCAGCGTTTACTATTTAACAATCGACCCCATTGCCGAGAATGAGCGCCAAGCAAGGTTAGCTTTGTTTAAACAAGTGATCCCGCAAGACAGTTATGACAATGACATCTTGACCACAACAAAAGAAGTACTGCCGAATGATTTATTGGGTACAAAAAAACCTACCCAAGCGCATATTGCACTACACAACCAAGCACCTGTGGGTATTATTTTAGAAGCGATTGCCCCAGACGGCTATGCAGGCGATATTAAACTATTGATTGCAATTAACCATGATGGTGTTATTAGTGGCGTACGTACACTTGCACACAAAGAAACGCCTGGGCTGGGTGACTATATTGATATCGCTAAGGATAACTGGATTAAAATATTTGACGGTGAATCTTTAGCCAAAACTGAGGACAAACAATGGAAAGTTAGCAAAGATGGCGGAGTGTTTGACTATCGTGTTGGCGCGACCATCACACCGAGAGCTGTCATCAACAAAGTCCATCAGACTTTGCAATATTTTAAGGCGCATCGCGAAACGCTGTTTGACCTTAACATGCAAACAATCGCGACGGAGGAAAGTAAATGAATGTGCAACAAGTCAAAGACATTAGCCTGAATGGTTTGTGGACACAAAACCCTGGTGTAGTACAACTATTAGGTTTGTGCCCAACTTTGGCTGTGACGACCAACGCAGTGAATGGCATCAGTCTGGGGCTAGCCACTGCGCTGGTCATGACCTGTGCGAATGGCGCAGTCTCACCTGTACGCTACTACATCCCAAGCGAGATTCGCAGCCCTGTATTTATCCTCGTGATTGCCTCATTGGTAACGATGATTGATTATTCAATGAATGCGTTTGCGCATAACCTACACAAGGTACTTGGTATTTTTATCCCGCTAATTGTGGTGAATTGCATTGTATTGGCCCGTGTAGAGTCATTTGCCGCCAAAAACACGCCTGCACCTTCTATGCTGGACGGCTTGATGATGGGGCTTGGTTTAACATTGGTATTAGGCTTGCTCGGCTCCATGCGTGAGTTAATCGGTAAAGGCACAATTCTCTCTAACCTCGACTTGGTCTTTGGCCCTGCTGCACAAAGCCTGATGTGGCAAAGTGACAACTACCATGGTTTGTTATTAGCGATTTTACCGCCAGGTGCTTTTTTAGGCCTTGCCAGCCTCATTGCGATTCGCAATTGGTTTGAAGTGAAAAACGCGGCAAAACCTAAAACACCGCCAACAGAACCTGTTGTCGCGCCGCAAGAAGCTTAACTGCCAATTCACGTATGAATGCTGCAAAACGTCTGGCTATTTTTAAACGCTTAAGCCAGGCGATTCCAGACCCAACAACCGAACTCAAGCACAGTACTACGTTTGAGCTGTTAATCGCGGTTATCCTGTCTGCGCAAGCCACGGACAAAAGCGTGAACATTGTGACTAATCGTTTGTTTCCTATCGCGAATACACCTGAGGCTATTGATGCATTAGGCGTAGAAGGCCTCAAAAACTACATCAAATCGATTGGCCTGTATCAATCTAAAGCCAAGAACGTCATCGCAACCTGCAAGGCATTGGTAGAAAAGCATGGCTCAGCAGTACCCAATACCCGCGATGAATTAGAGGCCTTACCAGGAGTCGGGCGCAAAACAGCAAATGTAATCCTCAATACTGCATTTGGTGAGCCTGCGATTGCAGTAGACACACATTTATTCCGCTTGGGCAACCGTATCAAACTAGCCACAGGAAAAACCGTCTTAGAGGTAGAAAAGAAATATCTTAAAACCATCCCCAAACCTTATCTTAAAGATGCGCATCATTTGTTAATTCTGCATGGGCGCTATACCTGTGTCGCACGAAAGCCGAAATGCGCCTTCTGCTGTATTGAAGACTTATGTGAATTTAAAGAAAAAACCTATGACAGCGATCCACCTCAACCTCGCGCAGTGATTTAATGGCAAGTTATATTCTTGCAAGTGCCTTAGGTCACGGAACCTTTTTATTTGATAGAATATCCTAGTTAGAATACAAATAATCCAACGTCAAACAATATGAGCCTGTATCAACCCACACGCGACCAAGCCAGGCAGTTTTTATTTGATGCCTGGTCAAAGTACCAACAAAAAAAATCTCTCACAGATCTTGAGTCAATTGCATTAGAAGTCATCTTAATGCACCCTGAGTATCATGCAGTGATTGATGCAGCAGACACTAATCTTGAGCAAAACTATTACCCAGAAATTGGTGAGACTAATCCTTTTTTACACCTTAACTTGCATCTGTCAGTCATTGAGCAGATTCAGATTAATCAACCGATTGGGATTAAAGATCACTACAACCGCTTGCTTGAGCACTATCAAGACCCGCATGATGCACAACACGTATTGCTGGAATGCCTCGCAGAAACCATCTGGCACGCGCAACGTGAACAAAAACCATTGGACAGCCAGCATTATTTAAACCTGATACATGAAAATACAAAGGATCTGGCATGACCGCGACAGTAAACGAATGGGTCAACGAGCATGGCGACTATCTGTATCGTTTTGCACTCGCGCGCTTAAGAGATACACACCAGGCTGAAGACGTCGTGCAAGAAACCTTTTTAGCCGCGGTTAAAAGTAATAGCTTTAGTGGTCAATCCTCTGCTCGCACCTGGTTAACAGGCATACTCAAGCACAAAATCATAGACATGCAGCGCAAGCTTTTTAAAGAGCCGACCCTGTCTGATTTGTCATCCAATGATGATGCTGAAATCAATCTGGATGACTTCTTTGATGACACAGGCCATTGGTCGGATAAAATTGCTGATTGGGACAGCCCTGACGAGGCACTGACACAGAAGCAGTTTTTGGGCATTCTTGAAGCTTGTGTTGATAAATTACCCAAAAGGCTCGCCTCAATCTACCTGATGCGAGACATTCATGAAACCGATAACGAAGAAATTTGTAAGGACTTGTCTATCACCCCGACCAATGCTTGGGTGATGCTTTATCGCGCCCGAATGAGCTTAAGGAAATGTTTAGAACTGAACTGGGTTAAAGATTGAAAGGACTGAGATGTTAAATTGCAAGCAAGCCAGTGAGCTAGTTTCTCAGTCTCTTGATCAACCTCTACCCTGGTCAAAACGAATACAGCTTAGGTTTCACTTGCTGATCTGCAAATTCTGCATGCGTTTTATGAAACAAATGCATGGCATGAAAAAAGCAGCGACGCAATTGCAACAATCGATTGAGTCTGATGACTCAATCAAGCTTTCGGATAGTGCTAAGCAAAAAATACAGGATCAATTAAAAGACCAGTAGCGCTTATTTGGCAGGACTCATTATTTTTATTTTACTTATTTAAAAAGGAAACAATCATGAAAAACTCTCAAAAAACATTGGCATTAGCAGTGGGTAGCGCTTTTGCATTAACAATGGCAACTGCTTCTGTAAGCGCTGCTGAAAACCCATTTGAAGCAACAACACTATCTAGTGGTTACCAGGTTGCAGAGCACGGCAAAGAAGGTGAAGGTAAATGCGGCACTGGCAAGTGTGGTGCAGAAAAAGCCAAAGAAGGCTCTTGTGGTGAAAAAGGTAAAGAAGGTAAATGTGGCGCAGAAAAGGCAAAGGCCAAAGATGGTAAGTGTGGCACTGGTAAATGCGGTGCTGAAAAAGCCAAAGAAAAAGCGAAAGACGGCAAATGCGGTAACACACACTAAACCATTGCCTGGAGGCAAGACACATGCAAGCATCTAACACAGCACTTGCCTCCAACCCTATTGGTGGGGTTGGCTTAGGGCTCAAAAGAGAGTTGATTGAACCCATCCAATCCCATTACCAGAAACCCTTACTTGATTCACTCAATTTTGTTGAGATTGCACCAGAAAACTGGCTCAACAGTAGCGAACAACATGCGAAACAGCTTACATGGTTTCGCGAACGCTATCCGATCTATTGCCATGGGCTCTGCCTATCTCTAGGTGGTTTAGACCCACTCAATGTTGACTTTTTAAAGCAAGTAAAAGCCTTCATAAAGCAATATGACATTCCGTTATACACCGAGCATTTAAGCTATGCCACAGATGGCCACATGGGCCAGCATGGTTATTTATACGATCTGTTGCCGATTCCGTTTACTGAAGAGGCCGTCAAACACGTTGCCAAGCGTATTCAACAAACACAAGATATTCTCGAGCAAAAAATCGCCGTAGAAAACACCTCGTATTATCTTAATGCGCCGATTAACACGATGGATGAGGTCACCTTTGTTAATGCAGTGTTAAACGAAGCTGACTGTTTGCTGCACCTGGATATCAATAACATTTACGTGAATAGTGTCAATTTTGGTTTTGACCCATCTGATTACCTTAAACAAGTCGATGGCAAACGCATCGTTTATAGTCACATCGCAGGCCATTACCAAGAAGCTGAAGATCTATTGATTGATACGCATGGCGAAGATGTGATTGACCCTGTATGGGATTTATTAGTACAAGCATATGATTTATTTGGTTCTTTCCCTACACTCTTGGAAAGAGACTCAAATATTCCACCACTGGAAACATTAATGCAAGAAGTCGATCATATTGCAAAGATACAATCAGACTACCATGCCAATCAGTTGCAAAAAGTACAACGGGCATGATGGATAATCAAACAAAAACAGACTTTAGAGCCTATCAAAAGGCCTTTACGCAGAGGATCAGAAAACCTGAGTCTTCGCCAATGCCTGACCATGTCGACCCTGAGCGCATGGCGGTATACGAGTCACTGATTTTCAATAACTTATTAGAAAGTGCCTCCCTCTGCTTTCCTGTTGCACGTGTCATATTAGGTGAGGATACATGGAAGTTATTGGTACGCGAATACTTTGCAAGCTATGCTAGTAACACACCGATTTTTAGAGAGATTCCACAAACCTTTGTTGAATTTCTGGCTGATCGGCAATCAGAACAAGCATTAACACCGCCTTTTTTATTAAGTCTTTGCCACTATGAGTGGATAGAGTTATCGCTGTCCATCCAAAGTGCTGAACCAGCGCCTGACAACCTGGTTAGCAATATCGAAACAGCAGAAGACCTGCTCAGCCACACATTATGGTTTATCTCACCACTGCAGTTATTACACTATGATTATCCTGTGCATACAATCTCTGCAGACAACCAGCCAGCTGAAATATTGCCAACACAACTGTTGGTCTATCGTGATAGTGAAGGTGAGATTCAATTTGTTGCGCTAAATGCAACGACTTATGTACTCTTGAAACGCTTGATCGAAGACCAAGCAGTGACCCAGACGGTGTTGACTGAACTTAGTGAGCAGCTACAACAGCCAGCCGAGTCAGTGATAGGCTTTGGGGTTGAATTTTTGAATGACTTTTATCAAAAAGGCATTATTCAAGGCTATTTAGCCAAAACCCAACCGTAGCCATTACATTAAACAACGGCTTTAATCAAAGCTGGCTTGTTCTTTTTCGCGCTCTGCAGCAACATCAACCACTTTTTGCTGCGCTTCTGGTGACAAATCCCACCATTGCTCAATCTCATCAGCCGTACGATAGCAGCCCAGACATAAACCTGTGACATCATCCATCGCACACACACTGATACAAGGTGACTTTACTTCATCGTTTTCTGACATTTTCGTTTTACCTAGCCTTAAGTCAATGCCCCATGACACTGTTTATACTTCTTACCTGAACCACATGGGCATGGGTCATTACGCCCCACTTTAACGCCATCACGTACCACTGGTGTGTTCGGTGGCAGCGGTGCTTCTGGTGCCTCAGCTGCCTGTGCTTCAGGCTGATAGTCCGCATGTTGATATTGTACATTTTGCGCTTCAACCTGCTCTGGCTCATCAACTGGTGCTTCAGTATTAATTTGAATCAGCAGAGTAATCTTGGTGACTTCTTCTTTCACCGTATTCAACAAATTCTCAAACAATTCAAATGCTTCGCGCTTGTATTCCTGCTTAGGATTCTTTTGTGCATATGAGCGCAAATGAATTCCCTGACGTAAATGATCCAAAGCGGCCAAATGTTCACGCCAATGGTTATCAATGCTTTGTAACATGACTGATCGCTCAAACTGACGCATGATTTCATCACCAGCGAGCGCTTCTTTTTCAGCATAAATGCCTTCAGCATGTTCAATGATACGTGATCGCAAAGTCTCTTCATGCAAGTCAGGGTTGTCTGCTAGCATCTGTACTAAAGGCAGCTCGATACCAAACTCTTCATTTAATTGAGCTTCTAGGCCAGGTACATCCCATTGTTCTTCTACACTTTCTGGTGGAATATAGGTTGCAACCATATCCGTTAATACATCTTCACGCATTGCTACTACAGTCTCACTAATGTCCTCAGCATCCAGCAACTCATTACGTTGCTCATAAATGACCTTGCGTTGGTCATTCGACACATCATCAAACTCTAATAACTGCTTACGGATATCAAAGTTGCGGCCTTCAACCTTGCGCTGCGCATTCTCAATTGCACGCGTCACCCAAGTGTGCTCGATCGCCTCGCCCTCTGGCATGTTCAGCTTATCCATGATTGCCGCGACCCGGTCAGAGGCAAAAATACGTAATAACTGGTCTTCTAGTGACAGGTAAAAACGGCTTGAACCAACATCACCCTGACGTCCGGAACGACCGCGCAACTGATTATCCACGCGGCGTGACTCATGACGCTCGGTACCAATAATATGCAAGCCACCGGCGGCTAGCACCTGATCATGCAAGTTTTGCCATTCGGCTTTTAGCGCTTCTACCTTTTGCGCTTTATCTGCATCGCTCAAAGACTCATCCGCTTCAATTTCTGCAATCTCGGGCTCAGGGTTACCACCTAATACAATATCAGTACCACGGCCTGCCATATTAGTGGCAATAGTAATCATGCCAGGACGGCCTGCCTGAGTAATAATATGCGCTTCTTTTTCGTGCTGTTTGGCATTTAAGACTTGGTGCTCAAGCTTGGCTTTTTGCAACACAGTTGAAATCAACTCAGAATTCTCAATAGACGTGGTGCCGACCAACACTGGCTGACCGCGTTTTTGACAATCTTGAATATCCTCAATTACGGCGTTGTATTTTTCTTTGGTTGAGCGATACACCTTATCCATCGCATCATCACGCTGCATTGGACGATGGGTTGGAATCACAACCGTTTCTAAGCCATAAATCTGGTTAAATTCGTACGCTTCGGTATCAGCTGTACCTGTCATACCAGACAGTTTTTCATACATACGGAAATAATTCTGGAAGGTAATCGACGCCAGCGTTTGATTTTCCTTTTGAATTTCAACACCCTCTTTGGCCTCAACTGCCTGATGTAAACCATCAGACCAACGACGGCCCGGCATCATACGCCCTGTGAACTCATCAATAATGACGATTTCATCATTACGCACAACATAGTGCTGGTCCTTGACAAACAAGTGATTGGCTTTAAGCGAAGCATCTAAGTGGTGCAACAAGCGAATATTGGCAGCATCATATAAGCTGGTGCCGTCAGGTAACAAGCCACCCTCGGATAGAATCTGCTCTGCATGCTCATGACCTTGCTCGGAAATCACCACACTGTGATTTTTTTCGTCAACCCAAAAGTCGCCTTCGCCTTCTTCCTCCTGCTGGCGGACAAGCTTCATGGATAACGCATTCATCTCAGAATAGAAACCAATACTGTCATCCGCCTGACCTGAAATAATCAACGGCGTACGCGCTTCATCAATCAAGATCGAATCGACTTCGTCAATCAGTGCATAATGTAAGCTGCGCTGTACGCGCTCCTCTTTGCTATGCACCATATTGTCACGCAGATAATCAAAGCCAAACTCGTTATTGGTGCCATAGGTAATATCGGCCGCATAAGCCTCACGCTTTTCTTCATTCGACAAGCCTGAGAGATTAATGCCAATACTTAAACCCAGAAAAGAATAAAGACGTCCCATCCATTCGGCATCACGTTTGGCCAGGTAATCATTCACGGTAATGACATGCACACCTTTGCCTGTAATCGCATTCAAGTAGGTCGGCAATGTTGCGACCAGCGTTTTACCCTCACCTGTACGCATCTCAGCAATCTTACCGCTGTTTAACACCATGCCGCCAATTAACTGCACGTCAAAGTGGCGCATACCTAACACACGACGACCAGCCTCACGCACCACAGCATAGGCTTCTGGCATGATTTGTTCTAATTTTTCGCCATTAGCATACCGTTGCTTAAAGTCTTCAGTCTTCGCTTTTAGTGCTTCATCTGACACAGTTTCAAGCGCTTGTGCCATTGCATTAATTTGGGTTACCTGCTTAGTGTATTGCTTAACCAAACGGTCATTGCGACTGCCAAACAGCGTTTTAAAAAGCTTTCCAATCATGAAATTACGGCTTTCTTAATATTGATATGAATTCACCGATGCCATTATAAATGAACATCGGTGACAGTATTTGGACTATTTAAGAATTTAGATGGGGATTATGTCTATAAATTCAAGACTTTTTCTTGAGATATTTTCTTGGGTCAAGCGCAGCACCGTTTAGTCGAATCTCATAATGCAAGTGCGGTCCAGTAGAACGACCTGTGCTACCCACTTTTGCTATTACCTGACCTTTAGTCACACGCTCACCCGATTTGACTAATAATTTAGACGCATGCGCATAGCGCGTTTCTAAACCAGAACCATGACTAACCTTGACTAAGCGACCATATCCGCGGGTCCATTTAGCAAACGTTACCATGCCATCACCCGCTGCATAAATCGGTGTACCAGTACGCGCTGTGAAATCCAAGCCTGAATGAAATGCACGACGCTTAGTAAACGGGTCACGGCGCCAACCGTAACTGGAAGAATTATAGGCAGCTGCTACAGGGCTGCTGTTTGGCAGCATATCTTTGTATACACTCTGTTGCAAAAGACCTGCTTCTAGAGTGGCAAGGTATTCGGTTTGATACTCGATCATTCCGAATAAATCATCAATGTTTTTTTTTAAGCCTGCTTCGCTTTTTGGGGAATCAACCTCAAGTGGGCCACCAACATTCATTGCACCCGCTTTAATCTCAGCCAGATTTTGGCGAATTTCTTTGGATTCTCCCGCAATCCTTGTCAAACGCTCAGCTTGCGCATCTAGACTGATAATTCTGGCTTGCATCTCTCCAAGCATCAATGCATATGCGTCTAGATGTTTTTGTGGTTCGTCTTTTTGTTCTAGTTCTGATGTTTGAACCTGCGCAATTGGTGCAACTGCTGCAGACTGAGATTGAAGGCTCAATTGATAACTAAAGTATGCGTAAGTAATAAGTGCGGGGACAACGATTAAAGAGAGTACGATAAGTGTAATATGCCATGCTGAGAGTTTTTTCGGCTTGGCCATACTGTTTGATACAAAGATAATGTTCATTTTATACCCTATAATATTCTTATTGTATTCAGGATTTCATTAATCTTATTTCTAGTTATTCTTTATGATGCGTCACTTCAACAACATCAACAAGCTACCATTTGCCAGCGCACTTAAATCGCATAGTGAACAATCTGCCTTTGCCCAACAAGTGTGGGAGGCTATTGCGCCCAATGAACTACTTCCGTTAACACATGCCGTCACAATCCGTGAAGACAAACTCATTATCGCAACCGCGCAAAACGCCGTTGCAGCAAAAGTAAAATTGCTGACACCAAATATTTTAACAAGATTGTCAAAACTGAATCTGAACGTTACTGCAATTCAGGTTAAAGTGCAAGTTAAAAGTGAAATACCCGTTAATTCAACGGTTCAACGTAAAATAAGCAAAAAAGCTGCCAAACACTTAAAAGCAGCTTCTGAGGCATTAGAGCCTGGCCCACTGGCCGACAGCCTGGCAAACATTGCCAAACACTCGGATCGAAGCTAAGCAATTGCACCACCCTTGAACAGCAATATGCACTATTTTTGACATCTTAAATTTGATTTATGACAAACCTATAAAAAAAAGCGCGATTGGATCGCGCTTTTTTTAGGTAAATAACCAGCAATATTGTTTAGAAAGCAGGCTTTTCCTCAGCTGCCTCATAACGCTCCACACCATCTGTGATCTCTTTATGGGCTGCATCAATGTCTTCCCAACCTTCAATCTTGACCCATTTACCTTTATCAAGATCTTTATAATGCTCAAAGAAATGCGCAATCATTTCCAAGCGCCATGGTGAAACATCTTTGTATGATTTTTGATAAGCGTATAAGCCACACACTTTTTCAACTGGTACTGCTAACAATTTAGCATCACCACCTGCTTCATCTGTCATATTCAACATACCCAGTGCACGACAGCGAACTACCACACCTGGCAACAGTGGTACCGGCGTAATTACCAACACATCCACAGGATCCCCATCATCACCTAAGGTATGCGGGATATAGCCATAGTTACATGGATATTGCATTGATGTCCCCATAAAGCGGTCAACAAACAATGCACCAGAGTCTTTGTCTACTTCATACTTAACCGGGTCGCCTTGCATTGGGATTTCAATCACCACATTAAAGTCATGTGGCAAGTTTTGGCCAGACGGCACTAAATTTAATGACATTTAATTTTCCTATAACTTTTGAAAAAATATTCAGTATATCGCTACAATTTAACAACATTATTGCAAAGTGCGAAACCGTACATATTAACAAATAAACCTCAAAAGGTTAGTTATTTTGTAAATCACGGCAATCTGCGATGACAGAATCGGGCGTTAATCGCATCGCAAGCACGATCAACAGCGGCACAATCACCAAATCATCCAACTGTCCCAGAACAGGGATAAAATCAGGGATTAAATCAAAAGGCAGTAATAAATACCCCACTGCGCACCACAACAACGCTTTCGCAAGCATAGGCGTTTGAGTATGCTGCAAAACACGCTGGTAAAACGCCAGCTCTTGCTTAATGCGTTTAGCAAAGGCCTTTAGCTGCGCAAGCATCTTAGGCTGCGAGTTTTGCTCCAGTCAGCTTTTCATAGGCTTCCTGGTATTTTTCACTGGTTTTTTGCGCTATCTCGGTTGGCAATTCAGGTGCAGGCGGATTTTTGTCCCAACCACTTTGTTGCAACCAATCTCGTACAAACTGCTTGTCATAACTTGGTGGATTTTGACCCACCTGATATTGATCCATGGGCCAAAAGCGTGAAGAATCAGGTGTGAGCACCTCATCCATCACATGCAAAACGCCATTTTCATCCAAACCAAATTCAAACTTGGTATCAGCGATGATAATGCCACGTGTTCTCGCATATTCAGCCGCTTTTGAATACAATGCAATAGAAGCATCAATAATTTGCTTTAACAAGTCTTCGCCAACCAAATCAGCTGCCTGCTTCAAGGTAATATTCTCATCATGGTCACCCACCTCAGCTTTGCTGGATGGGGTAAAAATAGGCTCCTCCAACTGCTGCGCCTCCCTCAAACCTTCTGGCAATGCGATACCGCAAATCGTGCCACTGGTCTGATACTCTTTCCAACCGCTACCAGTGATGTATCCACGCACAATTGCCTCTAATGGCAACGGTTTTAATTTTTTGACCACTACGGCACGTGCGCCAAGTTGCTTGCGCTCCGCAACCGTCTTAACGACGGTTGCAGGGTCAATGCCTGTTAAGTGGTTTGGTACCACATCGGCCAGCTTTTCAAACCAGAAGTTGGCCATTTGCGTTAACATCGCGCCTTTATGCGCAATGCCATTAGGCAAAATCACATCAAAGGCAGACAGTCGGTCGGTACTGACCATCAACATAGTGGCATCATCAATG